>Ga0126383_10000480_pt1 | contig 22263 bp, 19 predicted proteins | sample PanSoiMetPlot_35_FD_96882 | JGI IMG/M metagenome (GOLD analysis project Ga0126383, IMG submission 96882) | Tropical forest soil microbial communities from Panama - MetaG Plot_35 | ecosystem: Environmental > Terrestrial > Soil > Tropical forest > Bulk soil | place: Panama | collected 2016-02-17
CCATCGCTTTTCGCGCGGATATCCTCGCACGAGGGCTGGTTCGGCGAGTGAGAGAACAGCAAAAAGCTGGCTGTTCCGTCGCTGTTTTTCGCTGATCTTTTTTCCGAACAACTAAAATCCTCGGCCAACGCAACTCAGGGAAACATATCACAAAAACCAACAATTTGTCAATTTCGCAAAATGCGAGTTTTGGCCGGGGTCCCTTCTGCCCCATTCTCCGACTACGCCAATTCGGCCAGCAGCGCCTTTGCCTCTTTCAGATCGGCGGTATCGAAGCCCTCCGTGAACCAGCCGTAAATGGGCATCAAGAGATCGATTGCTTCATGGCGGGCTTTCCGCTCGACCAGCATTCGTGCCAGCGTCAAGGCAGCGCGAAGTTCGAGTAGGCGGGCTTCTTGCCGGCGGGCTGTGATCAAGGCATTGGTCAGATGTTCCTCCACAATTTCAACGGGAGCACCTTCGTGCTGCAGCAGCACCGCGCCCACTCGGTCGATTTCCGCAGCGAGATAACCTTCCCCGTAGCGCGCCCGATGGGCACGCGCGGTCTCCAGATGGGAGCGCGCCATGCCAAACTGGCCTCCTCGTAGATAGGTCTCCGCCAGGATCAGCTCGCAATGTGTCGTATGCAGCACGGCCCCCGTCTCGTACCACCGCGTGACACCCGCTTGCTGCAGGTTCAGGCCGGCTTCGAGTTCGCCGAGACGGCTAATCGCCCATCCTTTACAACGCTCGCCCAGAGCGAGCCACTGAGGCAAGCGATGCTCTCGCGCCGTATCGATCGCCTCCGATGCGAAGCAGACCGTGGCCTGGGCTTCACCCTGCGTCACTAGACTATGCGCAGCAACACCCAGAGCCCAGGCAAGGCTGTGTGCACTTTTCTCGTCACGCGCATGCGCTATCGCCGCTTCGATGAGCGGCGCCCCGGTTTCCGTGAAGCCCATCAGGATTTTCGTTTGCGCAGCATAGATGCGGCAGACCATACCGGGATGTTCGCCATAGACCTCGAATTCTCGATCTGAAAGAGCGTCAGCGAGGGCTACTCCACGATTGAGAAATTCGATTGCTTCCCTGAAGTCGCCAGCGACGAACAGTGAATATCCCAAAGCGCGTTGGGCCACGGCAAGCTTGGCTGGATCATTTTCACTTTCGGCCAACTCCACGAGTTCTCGAGCCAGCGTGATCGTCTTCGGGACGGACTGGCGCATCAGGCAGGAGTTCCAAGCGACCCGCTGGGCGGCGAACCGATGGGGCGACGCCGGAACGTCATCCGCAAGTGCTTTGGCCTTGAGCGCGCTCTCCGCGACGTGCAGCGATCCAAAACCGTGGAGAGCGATCAGAGGGACCGCGGAGGCGAGCCTGAGTTCGAGATCGATCTCTCGTTACGCTGTTCGCTTGGCGGGAGCTTTTGCAGCAGATCGAGCGCGCACTCAAAATGACGCGCCGCCTCGGAATGAGCCGATCGGGCCACGCTCCGCATACCGGCACGGCGCCAAAACTGGATCGCCTGATCGAGCAACTCCGCCTGAGTGAAATGATGCGCTAGGAGTTCGGGCTGGCGCTCGACGAGGTCCGCGAAAAGCTGCTCCAGCACCGCCGCTACCCGGGCGTGCAGCTCCTGCCGCCTGGCGCGCAGCATGGTGCTGTAGGCGGCGTCCTGGACGAGCGCGTGCTTGAAGAGATAAGTGGATTGCGGAGCGATACCTCGACAGAATAACAACTCGGCAGCGGTGAGGCGGTCGAGCGCCGCCCGCAGCTCTGGTGTGGGCCGCTGCGCCACTGGTTCGACTACGTCGTAGCCGAACTCGCGGCCGATTACCGAACCGACCTGCGCAACCTCCTTGGCGATTGGCCCGAGCCGGTCGAGACGTGCGATCAGCGACGCATGTAGGGTCGGCGGGATCTGGAAGTATGGCAGCGCACTTGCGGCCAACAGGCCGGCGATCCGATCACCGCGCTCGTTGGTTTCGAGCACCGCCTTGGTCAACTCTTCGACGAACAGCGGCACGCCGTCGGCGCGCTCGACGATCTCATCAACGACCTCACGGGTGAGACCGGAACTGCCTGCGAGCCGTTCGACCAACGTCGCGCCATCGCGCCCTGCGAGGCGGCTCAAGCCCAGCGGGGTCACATGCGGCTCACCGCTCCAGGCGTGTTCGAACTCCGGCCGGAAAGTAATCATGAGCAGGACTGGAATGCGCGCAACCCGGTCGATCGTCAGATCGAGCAGCTCGCGCGAGGTCGGGTCGGCCCACTGCGCGTCCTCGAACGCCATCAAGACAGGCCGGCTGAGTGCGAGGGCGTCGAGCTGATGGAGCAACGCTTCGAGCAGTCTTTCGCGCTTGCGCTGTGGGCTCAGATCGACCTCGGCGGCCGCGCTCCGCAATGACAGCAATTCGGCCAACAACTCGATGTCGTCATCGCCGCGCGCACCCGGCGTGAGCAAACTGCGAAACTTTCCGAGCTTTTGCTCGACGTGGTCATCGCGCGCGAAGCCGGCGGCGCGTTCGAGCTGAACGATGAACGGGTGAAGCGCACTATCCTGATGGTGCGGCGAGCAGAAATAACGCAGCCGCGTATGAGGCTCGCTCTCGATGCGCTGCAACAACGCTGCGGCCAGCCGCGATTTTCCGATTCCTGGCTCCCCCGACAGCAGCACGACCCGCCCCTCGCCGGTTTTCGCCTGCCCCCAGCGCCGCAACAATAATTCGAGTTCTTCGTCGCGGCCGACGAGCGGCGTGGCCTCCGAGCGCAGCGCTTCGAAGCGGCTGAGCACGCCACTTTCGCCGACGACGCGCCAGGCACGCTGCGGTTCGGCAAATCCAGCGAGAGGCTGTGCCCCGAGATCCTCGACTTCGAACAATGTGCCAATCTGACGGCGTGTGCTCTCGGCGATCACCAGCATGCCGGGTTGGGCCAGCGCTTGGAGCCGCGCGGCGAGATTCGGCGTCTCGCCGACCACCCCGTGCTCTTGGGCGGCGCCCGCGCCGATCAGATCGCCGACCACGACCAGCCCGCTGGCGATGCCGAGCCGCACGCTCAACTGTTCCAGTGTCCGAGCCGGCCAACCGCGTCGATGACAGCGAGCCCGGCGCGGACCGCTCGTTCGGCGTCATCCTCGTGCGCCTGCGGATAGCCGAAATAGATCAAAACGCCGTCGCCCATATACTTGGCGACAAAACCGGCGTAGCGGACGACGGTGTCGGCGACGCACCGGTGGTAGGCGCCGATCACCTCGCGGAGATCCTCGGGATCGAAGCGCGCTGAAAGCGGCGTCGACCCCACCAGGTCGCAGAACATCATCGTCAGCTGGCGGCGCTCGGCCTCACCGGGGGCAGCGGGGGCAAGGGTGGGCGCCGGTGGTGTCTCGGGCGTGCCGAGCGCGGCGATGGCGTCGAGCAAGCGGCGGCGATGACCGATGGATCCGATGCCGAGCTCGCGCAGATCTTCGACCGTTAGCCGGGTAGCACCCTCGCGTCGATGTCATTGTCGCGGAATGCAGCCTCATATTGCTCGAGCCCGAGCCGGCGAAGCCACTCGGCGACGTTTGTTGACATTGCCGCCCCTCCCTGTCCGGTTATGGTGCGGTCGGCGCCCTGAGCTTTTTACTATAAACCAATGAGCGCCGCATTCGAGGTGACTCGGTAATGGCAAACTCGACTGAGTGTTTAACGGTCGTCGACCATCCGCTCGTTCAGCACAAATTGTCCCTGATGCGCGACCGCAGCACCTCGACTGCCGAATTTCGCCGGCTGCTGCGCGAGATCAGCCTCCTTTTGGCCTATGAGGCGACGCGCGAGCTGCCGATCGAGGAGACCGAGATCGACACGCCGCTCGAGCGCGGTGCCTTCCCACTGCTCGCCGGCAAGAAGCTCTGCCTCGTTTCGATATTGCGCGCCGGCAATGGCATTCTCGACGGGATGCTTGATCTGCTGCCCTCGGCACGCGTCGGGCATATCGGGATCTACCGCGACCCGCGAACCCTGCAGGCGATTGAGTATTACCTGAAATTGCCGGAGGATCTCGCCGAGCGCGATGTGATCCTGTGCGACCCGATGCTCGCGACCGGCAATTCCGCTGTGGCCGCGATCTCACGCCTGAAGGAGCTCGCCGCCCGCTCGATCAAGTTCGTTTGTCTGGTCGCCGCTCCGGAAGGCGTCGACAAAGTGTCCGCCGTGTTCCCCGATGTGCCGATCGTCGCGGCGGCGCTCGATCGCCGCCTTGACGAGTCCGGCTACATCCTCCCCGGCCTCGGTGACGCCGGCGACCGCCTGTTCGGCACGAAATAGCCGCGTGGTCTTCAGTCGCTCGCATTCAGGGGCAGTTCGCGCTAGTCGTTTGTGCCCGGCCCACGGGTCCGCGCTTCGCGCGGCCCGTAAACAGGCTCTTGTGCCAGGCATCCACGAAGGTTGTCGACCGCTTGCCGAGATGCTTCGCGGATGCCCACGGAACTCGACCGTGGGCTAAAGGCCCACGGGTCAAGCCCGGCCACGAACGAATGAGTGAAGCCCCTGTCCCGATCTGAGCACCAGCTACCAGGGGGCGTCGAGCAACATTCGAACCGCCGCTGGACCGTCGATCTTGCGTGGGTTCGTGTGAACCCAGCGGTCGTGCATAGAATTCTCGGTGATCAGGTCGAGCTGATCCTGTCTGACCCCGACATCGCGCAGCCGGGTCGGCAGCCCCGAGGCGGGCGATCAGCGCGACGACGACATCCGCAGCCGGCTCGCCGGGCTGGCCGAGCGCCTCGCTGATTCGCACCTGCTGTTCACTGATCACCGCGTGGTAAAGCGCAGCACGTGCGGTAGCATGATGCAGGAGGTGTAGCTGTGCCCGCACCCCGGCGGTGCCGCCGAGCACATGCCCGATCCTGTGGCTGGCTCCCTTGCTGACGCCGGTCTGCGAGCCCGCTATAGGCTGGTGCCGATTGGAGGCGCGATCGACAGCCTACCGGCTTGTCGGCCGCTATGGTTCATCCCTTATTCACCATGGAGGACGAAAACCGAATAAAAGCGAGGTTCAGATTGGACAAGCCCGGCAGGCGCGGCCGCCGCCAACCCAAGGCCTATGAGGACTCCCGCTTCCTGCAGAGCAGGGATGCGCGCGCTCTGCGGATCCTCGCGGAGTACTTGGAGCCGCTCTATCGCTTCGAGCGCCATAACGTCCAGGACACCATCGTCTTCATGGGGTCGGCGCGGCTGCGCTCGGAGGAGGCCGCGAGGACAGAGCTCGCCGAGGCGGAGCGGGCCGGAGAGGGCATCGAGCTGGCGCAGATGGCCCTCCGGCTCTCGATCTATTACGAGGCCGCGCGAGAGCTTGCCCAGCGCTTGACAGCCTGGTCTAAGAAGCTCGGCCGCGAGGAGCGGCGCTTCGTCGTCTGCACCGGCGGCGGTCCCGGCATCATGGAGGCGGCCAATCGCGGCGCTTACGAAGCAAAGGGGCTCAATGTCGGGCTGACGATCTCGATCCCGGACGAAGAATTCGACAACCCTTATGTCAGCCGGGAACTCCACTTCTATTTCCATTACTTCTTCATGCGCAAATTCTGGTTTGTCTATCTGGCCAAGGCGGTCGTGTTGTTTCCTGGCGGCTATGGCACGCTCGACGAACTCTTCGAGATCCTGACGCTCGTGCAGACGCGCAAGACGCGCAAGCGCATGCCGATCGTGCTGTTCGGCTCCAAATACTGGGACGAGGTGATCAATTTCGACGTGCTGGTCCGCTATGGGACGATCAGCTCAGGCGACCTCGACCTATTCCATCGCACGGATTCGCTGGACGAAGCCTACGAAATCATCACAAAGGGCCTCACCGAACATGCCTTAGGCAGCCCCGGACCGGTGCTCTAGCACTGCGATCCGGCCACTTTACCGACGATGTTCCTTTGACCTCGCTCTCGCGGACGGCCCAGGCGTCGTCTGCGTCTCACCCCTGCAGTGGAGGTCCCGGCTGCGGTATTACGGGTATTACGGTGACAGTTTACTCGATGGTTCCGTTCAGGCGTTCTCACTCGGCATCCTCACTTCTGACGCCGTGCCCCTCGCGAAAGCTCTTTCGCGCACGCTCGATGCGGCGCCGGAACCGCAGGTCGTTTTCGAGCCAGTCATCCTCGGATCCGAAGCCGATCAACAATCCGGCCGGTTTCCCGTTGCGGGTGATAACGATCTCCTGGGTTTCGGCTTCGTGCAGAAACCGCGAGAGGTCGTCCTTGATTTCGGATAACGGGATGCGCCTCACGTCGGATCCCCGAATTGCCTTAGGCATGCCTTGGTCTCTGATTTGGTCACGATCGCCAGGATTTCGACCATTGAGCCGGAAACATCATAGAACACCGGACGTCGCCAACCCTCAGCCGATATTGCGGCCGGCGGAGTCCGCGGAGGCCATTTGATGCGGCTGCGACTCGCCTTTCCCGGCTCATGTCGCAGATGGGTTTCGAGCGCCGTTCGCACCGTGGCTCGAACGTTCTCCCTCAGCGCCCGCAGATCTTCCCGGCGAAGTATAGCAGATAGGGGGCCGAGCGGCCGCTCGTCATCGTCGGCAAGGGTATGGCCTGGTCGCGCGCCGAGGACGCAATGGCAGAATCGGCCCCGGCATGTCGATCCGCGCTCAGGCTGCTCGCGAAGGCGCCGCTCCGGAGCCGCGGCCACTTGCTACTCGCGCGGCCAGATCCGCCACCGGCATGACATGCGCCGTCGATGCGGCGAGGATGACCAGGGTCGCGTGGTGCACGTCCGCATTGGGCATGGAGCCGAAGCCTCGATCCGGATAGTCGTATGTCGCCGTCGCATCCGAAAGGAATGCGACGCGATAGTTACGGAACATCGCATCGCGCGCGGTCGCGTGACAGCAATTCTCGGTCGACGTCCCCGAAATGAGGACCGTATCGACGCCCCATTCGCGCAGTATGATGTCGAGGTCGGTCCCGAAGAAGCCGCTGTAGCGGTGTTTCTTGATCACGTGTTCACCGGGTACCGGGGCGAGTTCGGGGTAGATGTCCACTCCTGGCGTACCGTCCACCAATGCAGCGCGATTGGCTATCGGCGGATGGATGTCGTCGAACAGGCCCATATCGCAGCCATCGCGGCGATGTACATGGGCCGTATAGATCACCCGGATTCCAGCATTCCGGCAAATCTTCAGCGCTTCCGCGAGCTTCGGCACCATGGCGCGCGCGGCCGGTACTTCAATCGGAGCGCCCGCGTCCACGAAGTCATTTTGCATGTCTACCACGATCATGGCGGTCTTCGCCGGATCGATCGTGTCGATTCGCATCGTCACGCCTCCTCTATTTGATCGGGATTCTCTTGATGGTGTCCCGAAGGGAATTTAGCAGGAAGTCGACGGCGGCGGAACAAGGTGTCCGCAGAAGCCGAACGCGATCGCCTGCGCAGTAGGATGGGGTCCGGCTTCCCGGCGCGCACGCCTTGTTGCCGAAGCTGCTCGGTTTTTTGGAGAGAGGCGCCGGCCGTAAGGGACCTCGCAAACGAGACCATTCATAAAATTGCCGGGTTGGCATAGCATCTGACTGGTCGTGGCTTTAGCAACGGGGTCGCTAGTCTCCGGCTCGGCGGCATGCCCGCGATGGTTGACGAATTCTCTTGGGGACGCCTCACGGCCGGCCGCGGGCTATTCTACCATGAGGATAAATTTGCTGCAGATTCGCTGCAGATGTAACAAAACGAATGCGAGGAGTACAACCTAGGAATGATAGATTGACCATGCGGCCATGTTCACCATCCGAGTGACGTTGCTCTTGCTGGCGATCCGGCAGTCCTCTGCCCCTCACTCTACTGCTGTGCAGGTCCCGCCTGCGGGCCCATGTGCCGCCGGTTATGCTCGATGGCGAAGATGTGGCTGTAGAGGGTGGCGGTCCATTGCTTCCCCTCCATTGTCATCTCGAGATAACGCAGCGCGTCGCCGATGTAGCGCTCGACCTTGCTCCAATAAAATTGCGGATACCAGTCGACCAAATCGGCAGGACTAGTGTAGCCGAGCCTCTCGTGAACGCCGGTTTCGACGAATTCGTGGTATAGCGCGTTCAGCTTGCGCGGGTAGAGCGGATCGCCCAATTGGCCGATCAGGTCGCCGGCCCTGACGAGCGCTGCGTCCGTATCGGTCGCAGCGTGGTCTTCGTCATCCGGCACCGGGAAGCGCGTGAGCTCGATCGCCGCGGCGATCCGCTCCTCGTCGACGAAAGAGACGGGCGCGAAGCGCTCCCGGACAAAAATCTTTCCCCGTTCGACGTGATAGGGCATCAGGAAGGCGTCGGAGGCGCCGCGCGGAGGCATCACGGTAGTGCCGGCGGCATCGACCACGAAATGCTCGCCCGTATCGCCGGCGCAGATGCCGCGGACATAACCGATGTCGTGGTTCAGCGCGGCCAAAATGGTATGACCCCAGTCGAAGGGTGAGACGGTCCGCTCGAGCCGGCGGCCGCGCAAAATGTCCTTCACGCAAAGGGTAACGAGCGCCGTGTGTTCGCAATCGTGATAGAGCGCATCGCTGCTGGCGACACGCTCGATGACGAGGCGGGCCGCTTCGTCCAGGCCGGAGGCAATTTGCGGCTCACGGTCGCCATAGATCCGGCGGTAGGTTTCGGCTAAGTTCCGGCCCAGCGCATCGGCTAGAAGGCTTGTCGGGTTCAGCATAATCGCCTCCTAAATGGGCCGCCGAATTACCGATCCCGATGACGGCGTCGCGCCGCCCGCCGCGAGTCTGCAAAGGCGAGCTTCGGTCTCTGAAATTATCCACCCGTCCAGACTGATCACTTGAAGGTCCCGAAGCTCCCGCCGGATGCGCGCTGCGATATAGTGGCGGATAGCTTCGCGGTGCGCATCTTCCCCCATTTCAGCAAGCGTAGTCTCGGCCAGCTCCAAGGGCGGAGCCAGGCGTTCCGTCGGCAATCGTAGATAAAGCGTTCCGATTTTTCGCGCGCTCTCCGGATCGTTGAGCAGGGAAACGAGTTTCTCACGCATGCGCTCGTAGGCATTTTCCGGTTGCGGCGCAGCCTGGGATCCGGAGCTGAGCATCGAGAGGGTGCTCAACGCGACGGCACCGAAAAGCCGACGCCGCAGGAGGGGTAGTGAACCGCTCATTTGAGCTCGTCCTTGAGATGATCGGCGAGACGTAGCGCCAGTGCGGTGATGGTTAGGGTGGGATTGGCGGCGCCGGCCGTAGGGGAGACAGACCTGCCGGCGACATAGAGGTTCGCGATCCCATGCACCCGGCAATCCTCGTTCACTACGCCGAGCGACGGGTCGCGGTGCATGCGGGTGGTTCCCATGTGATGCTGGTCGCCGTACATGTCGACCGGCCATTTCGCATCGTCACCGTCTTCCAGGAACGAACGCAATCGGCCGAACCCGGTTCGTGCGACCTCGGCCCCGAGCAGCTTCAGGATTGTCGTGCCATTGCGCTTGTCCTCGGCGGTAACCCTCCAATCCACGGCCACCTTGCGCATTCCAATGGCGTCCCGCTTCTCGCTCAACCGAATGCGACTGTCCGGGTTCGGCACCGGCTCCAGGTTGAGGAACAGTTTAGGTCCTGTCACCGGCACACCCTCACGACGGAACACCTTGCTGTTGACATGTTCTGGGCGACCCTCGATGTCGTGCAGGATGGAGTGGAGGTGCGTAAGTTTCCCGCCCGCGGTGGATGCTCCGGGGGTCTCGTATTTCCACAGCAGCTTGATATTGGGCAGTTGACGTTGCCGCATCGTCTCCTCGGACAGGCCGACGAACGGCACGAATGTCCGCGACACGCCGCCGATCTCATAAGTCCTGAAGTAGCCGGGGTCGAAGTAGAAGTCGGAGGGAGGATCCGCCACCGCAAGCAGTCCCGCCCAGAAACAGATGTGAGCCAAAAAGCGTCCGATCAGATCGCGGCCATCGCCGACGCCCTGGCCCTCCGTCGCGCCGGAGGCGAGCAGCAGCCTGGCGTTTTCGATCCCACCGGCAGCCACGACAAACACTTTCGCGTTCACCTTGAAGCTGCTGCCCGAAAGCGTACGCACCAACAGAGACTCCACCTCGCTGCCGGCGTCGTTTGTTTCGAATCTGCAGGCGTTTGCCTGGAGGTACACAGTGATGTTGGAAGACGACTGAAGTTCCGCCCCATAGGCAGACCGGAAACGTGTCGGCGGACTGAGCTGGGCGATCCGCGGGACGAAATGCGGACCCCGGAAAGGCGCCGGCAATTTGGTTTGCACGACGCCCCAGTGCTCTGGCGCGTAGTCGAACGACCCGATCTGGCACACCTCTTGCGCCCGCCGGTACCACCGGTAGAACCCGAAGCGGTCGAGAGGCCAGCCTCGATATGGCAGACCCTCACGCATCTCGAAGTCGATCGCATCAAGGGGCAGGCACCACCCGCTCCAGTGATTCGTCGTTCCACCAAAATAGCGCAGGCGGCAGGTGGTCAAATCCGGGAAAGGCCGTCCGACATTATCGCCAGCATAGAGTTGCTGCGTTCGGCTATCGAACTCCGTCCCGCCGCTCTCCAGTAGAACACAGGTCAACCCGGAACCGTTGAGTTCTCTGGCGAGCGTGATACCGGCGGCCCCCGCACCTACGATACAGATCGCGCCGGTGATGTCAGTGCCGTCCGGGACGACACTAAGATCGATGAACATGCCGCATATCCGGTGGTGGTCGTTGACCCTCAAGCGTCATGAAGGCCGCTCCATCGGGGAAGGATCGGGAGCCGGGCCGCGGATACGGCGGCAATCAATTCCCTGACGCAGTTTCGGTTTGATATCAGTCAGCACCGATGCAACTGGTCGCCGGATTTGTCCCGCTCAATAAGACCTCGGCATGCCGAGGACGTGCTGGCCGAGATAGGCAAGGATCAGGTTGGTCGAGATCGGGGCGGTCTGGTAGAGGCGGGCTTCGCGCCATTTGCGCTCGATGTCGGATTCCTTCGCGAACGCGAAACTGCCATAGGCGGAGAACGTCGCCTCGGCGGCGTGCCAGGTTGCCTCGGAGGCCAAGAGCTCGGCCATATTGGCGTCGGCGCCGCACTCCTTGCCGTCATCGAACAATGCGGCGCCGCGGCGGCAGATCATGTCGGCGGCTTCAAGCTCGGCATAGGCGTGCGCCAGCGGGAACTGGACGTCTTGTTTCTGCCCGATCGGCCGCTCGAAGACGACGCGCTCCTCGGCGTAGTCGACGCCCTTCTGCAATAGCCAGCGGCCGTCGCCGATGCATTCCTGGGCGACCAGGATGCGCTCGGCATTCATGCCGTCGAGGATGTAGCGGAAGCCCCTGTCCTTCCTCGCCGATCAAATTCTCGGGCGGCACTTCGAGATTGTCGAAAAGCACCTCGGTGGTGTTGTGGTTGATCATCGCCTCGATCGGGCGGATCGCGACGCCGTGCCCCAAATTATCGCGCAAAAAAACCGATAACCCATCAGTGCGGCGCTTGACCTCGTCGACCGGGTTCGTGCGCGCCAACAGCAGCATCAGGTCGGAATGGCGGGCGCGCGAGGTCCAGACCTTCTGGCCGTTGACGATATAGTGGTTGCCCTGTTTGACCGCCCGGGTCTTGAGCTTTGTCGTGTCGGAGCCGGTCGTCGGCTCGGTCACGCCGAAGGCCTGCAGTCGCAATTCCCCCGATGCGATCTTTGGAAGGTATCGCTGCTTCTGCTCCGTGCTGCCATGCCGCAGCACCGTGCCCATGATGTACATCTGAGCGTGGCCTTGGCTGGCGGTGCAGCCCGCGGCGTTGATCTCCTCGAGGATCACGGTGGCGGCGCGCAACGGCAGCCCCGAGCCGCTATATTCCTCGGGGATCAGCGAAGCGAGAAACCCGCCCTGCGTCAATTCGGCGATGAACTCCGTCGGATAGGCCTGTTCCGCCTCCAATTTGCTCCAATAGCGCCTCGGGTAACGCTCATCAAACGCGGCATCAACCGCGATCCGACTGGCCTGACGCCGTTTCACGGCAATTTGATTGGCAGGAAAGTAAATCGTCAAGCATTCTTTCCCCGCGGCATCGGTTTCCATAAGCCTGCCGTAGACGCGATCAGCGCCGCGGCACCACGATCGAGACGGGCTCATGTCCCTGCGTGTGCTGCTTGGGATGGTGCTTATCGCCACGGTGACTGCACCGGCTGCGGCTACGCCGGTGGTCCCTACGTCTGACGACCAGGTCTTGGAGCGGCTGCCGTTCGCACCGGGCGACCCTGTTCTGCGCAAGCTACGTACACTGAACGGTCAACTGACGCACACGCCGCGCAATTTGCCGCTGGCGGTCATGGTCGCACAGGGCTACGCGGAGCTAGGCCGCATCACAGGCGATCCACGTTACGCCGGCTATGCCCAAGCTGCGCTTTCTCCCTGGTGGGACCTCGAGCGAGCACCCCAGGAAGTGCTGGTCTTGCGCGCCGCGTTGCGTCAGCGGATGCATCAGTTCGATCTCGCGTTGGCGGATTTGGCGGCGGTGCTGACCGCCAATCCGCGCAATGTCCAGGCGCGGCTCATGCGAGCGGCGGTCAAACAGGTGCAGGGCGCATACGCCGAAGCCGGGGAAGAATGCCGAGCACTCCAGGACTTGACAGAGAAACTGGTGTGGACCGCTTGCCTAGCGAATGTGAACGGGGTGACCGGTAGGCTGCGCGAAAGCTATGAGCAGCTGCGCGCAGTGTTTCTCAGATACCCCGTTGCCGAAGCCAGGGTTCGGAGTTGGGTGCTGATCAGCCTCGCGGAGATGGCGACGCGCGCCGGGACGGTGCCGGAGGGCGACGCGCATTTTCGTGCAGCGCTCGCAGTCGATCCCGCAGACTATTACACTCTTGGGGCGTACGCGGATTATCTGCTGGATAACGGCCGCCCCGAAGAAGTCCTCTCGCTGCTACGGGACAAAACCGCCGCAGACCCACTGCTGCTGCGTTACGCGCTGGCTCTGCAAGCGCGAAACGCGAAGGAACTGTTGGCTGAGGTGGAACAGTTGCGCGACCGCTTCGCGGCGAGCCGCCTGCGTGGGGACCGAGTGCATTTGCGGGAAGAAGCCCGTTTCACTTTGCATCTGTTGAACACTCCGCAGGCGGCGCTTGAGCTCGCGCAGGAGAACTGGCAGGTACAGAAGGAGCCGGCGGATGTTCGCATCCTGCTGGAAGCTGCCCTCGCCGCAGGCGATACGGGAGTCATTGGCGCCGTGACGGATTGGGTAAAAAATTCCCGACTGGAGGACGTACAGCTCAGCCGACTGATATCGCGTACCAGGGATCCAAGTTAAGAAATCTTGATCGAGCAAAAACGAAAGCACCTCTACGGTCCACTCAACCACAGGGAGACAAAAATGAAACATGCCGTTGGACTTTTTGTTCCATTGCTAGCGACATTGGCCCTGGCAGAGGCGATTCCCGCCGAGGCGGCGAGCCACCGCGAAGCGCCGCTTATCTCCATGGACCCGGCCGCTGACAACACCGACGTTTATGCCTTTGTGAGCTACGACGCGGCGAACCTGGCGCGCGCCCCAGACGACCGGCGCGTCACGTTCATAGAGAATGTGAATCCGGGCCAGGACCCAAGCGACGGGCCCAATTACTTCAATTTCAGCGATGACGTCCGGTATGCCATCAACATCGACAACGACCGGGACGGCAAAGCAGACGACGTCGTCTACGAATTCCGCTTTAAGACCGAAAACCGCCCGATCGTCTCCGCGGGCGGATTGACCTCGCCGCTACCGTATCTCGGCAACCCGCACATTACGCCTGTGCTTCCGCTGCAAGGGATAACTGCGCTAGATGGTCTCGGGTCGGAAGGATTGACGCGCCGCCAGACCTATACAGTGACCGAAATCCGCCACGGCAAGCGGACCGGGCTGTTCAAGGACCAAACCTTGATTGCGGTGCCGTCTAATGTCGGACCGGCCACGATGCCCGACTATCCCGCCCTGGCTACACAGGGCATCTACACTGACGCGGCGACCGGCATCCGCGTGTTCGCCGGTCAGCGCGCAGAAACCTTCTACATCGACCTCGGCGCAGTGTTCGACACCTTGAATTTGCGTCGCTACCTGCCGGCGCTTACCGGCGCGGGAGAGGACAATGACAATGTCAACCCGTTCGGTGTGAACCGCTTCAGCGGCTTCAACATCAGCACAATCGCGATCGAGGTTCCGATCAGGCGCGTTACCAGCGACGGCAAACCGGCCGCGACGACCAAAAACCCGATCATTGGGGTGTACGCCGAGACCGATCGACGGAAGGTAAGGGTTCTGAGCCAACCAGGTGAATCCGCGAACGACAATGGTCCGTTCGTGCAGGTCTCACGCATGGCGAACCCGCTGGTCAACGAGCTGATCATCAACACGCCGTTCAAGGACGGATGGAACGCCGCCGAGCCGGAAAACGAGGCGAATTTCCAGGACTTTTACAAGGACCCGGTCGTCGCCACCGAGTTGAACCTGGTGTTCCAGGTGCCGATCGTTCCGATCGATGGCTCAGCGGCCAACAACCGCACCGACCTGATTAGCCTTCTGCTCAAATACCCCGGTCAACCCTTGAATGGCACGAATTGCGGACGTCCTTGCGCCGAATTGCTGCGGCTCGACCTAAGCCAGGCTCCCACCGCGCCCGAGAAGCAGAGCCGGCTGGGCTCCGTGTTGGGCAGGGATCCCGCGGGCTTTCCGAACGGACGGCGCCCCAACGACGATGTCACTGACATCGTGGTCCGCGTGGTTGGTGGGACCAACTACATCAACGCTCACATCGGCGATGGCGTCAACTTCCTCGCCGGTGCCCCGGGGGTGGTCGGCACGGACATCACGGAGAACGGCATCGCCAGGAATTTCCCGTTCCTGCCGACACCCTACGACGGCAAAAACCGCGTTCACGTCGATTGCGGTGAGACCGGGCCAGGTGGCAATCCCTGCGGACCGCCGGTTCCGTGATCGAAGGATGCCCCACTGCGGCGGTTGCCGATTGCAGGAAGAGCGCTATAGAGCTGATCGATGGGGCGCTTAGCTCTGATTTTCCTGCTCTCGCTTTGGGTTGCGCCCGCCTTCGCCCACAAGCCGAGCGACAGCTATCTCGCGCTTTCGCTGCAGCGTGACCACCTGACCGGACAGTGGGACATCGCGCTGCGTGATCTCGATTACGCCATTGGGCTCGATGCCGACGGCAATGGCGAGATCACCTGGGGGGAAGTCAAAGCGAAGCACAAGGAGATTGCTGCCTATGCACTCGCCCGGCTGGCGATTGCCGCCGACAGTGTCGCCTGTCCGATTATGGTCACCGGGCATTTGATCGACAACCACAGCGACGGGGCCTACGCGGTGCTGCGATTTGTCGCCGACTGCCCGGCCGTTCCGCAGGTTCTTACCGTCAAATACAAGCTCTTGTTCGATCTGGATCCGCAGCACCGCGGCTTGCTTCGGCTCGAGGAGCGGGGCCGAACTCACACGGGGGTTTTCAGCCCCGATCACGATACCTGGCAGCTCGAAGGCCATTCCGTTGCGCTCTGGCGCCAGTTTCTCGAATATTTTGGAACGGGGGTCTGGCACATCTGGACCGGCTTCGATCACATTCTGTTTCTCTGCGCGTTGCTGCTTCCGGCGGTGCTCGAGCACCGTTACCGGAGATGGCAGGCCGTAGCGACTTTCCGCCAGGCTTTTTTCGAAGTCCTCGGGATCGTTACGGCGTTCACGATAGCGCATTCAATCACCTTGAGCCTCGCGGTGCTGGGATTCATCGCCCTGCCGTCGAGGCTTATCGAATCGACGATTGCCGCTTCGGTTGTCGTCGCCGCGCTTAACAACCTTTATCCGTTGATCGAGAGGCGGCTCTGGATCGTCGCCTTCGTGTTCGGCCTGGTACACGGGTTGGGCTTTGCCAATGCTTTGACAGACCTTGCACTGCCCAAGCCGACGTTGGCTGTTTCGTTGGTGAGCTTCAATCTCGGTGTCGAAGCGGGCCAATTGGCAATCGTAGCGACCTTCTTGCCTCTCGCTTATCTGGTGCGCCGCTCCTGGATTTACCCGCGACTTGTTCTCGGGGCCGGCTCGCTCGGCATCGCCGCCGTCGCGTCGGTGTGGCTGATCGAGCGAAGCCTCAACGTCAGCATCTTCCTATGAGCGGCCAACCCAGCTGACATTCGGTCTTGGGGATCAACAGCGATGCGCTCGAATACCGCCCGCGCGTCGTGCAATCTTCTTTCGCCCATCAGCCGATTCCAGAGTGCCGGGCTTTGATTGAGTTCGCGTGATCGCGCTACTTCTAATACGACCTTGGCATGCCGAGGACGTGCTGACCCAGATAGGCGAGGATCAGGTTGGTCGAGATCGGGGCGGTCTGGTAGAGACGGGCTTCGCGCCATTTGCGCTCGATGTCGTATTCCTTCGCGAACGCGAAACCGCCATAGGCTGCGAACGTCGCCTCGGCGGCATGCCAGGTCGCCTCGGAGGCCAAGAGCTTCGCCATGTTGGCGTCGGCGCCGCATTCCTTGCCGTCGTCGAAGAGGGCGGCGGCTCGGCGGCAGATCATGTCGGCGGCTTCGAGCTCGGCATAGGCGCGTGCGAGCGGGAATTGGACCCCCTGGTTCTGCCCGATCGGCCGCTCGAAGACGACGCGTTCCTTGGCGTAGTCGATGCCCTTCTGCAACAGCCAGCGGCCGTCGCCGATGCACTCCTGCGCGACGAGGATGCGCTCGGCGTTCATGCCGTCGAGGATGTAACGGAAACCCTGTCCCTCCTCGCCGATCAAATTCTCGGGCGGCACTTCGAGATTGTTGAAGAACACCTCGGTGGTGTTGTGGTTGATCATCGCCTCGATCGGGCGGATCTCGACCCCGTGCCCCAAATTCTCGCGCAGATCGACAAGAAAAACCGATAACCCGTCGGTGCGGCGCTTGACCTCGTCGACCGGGGTCGTGCGCGCCAACAGCAGCATCAGGTCGGAATGGCGGGCGCGCGAGGTCCAGACCTTCTGGCCGTTGACGATATAGTGGTTGCCCTGTTTGACCGCTCGGGTCTTGAGCTTTGTCGTGTCGGAGCCGGTGGTCGGCTCCGTCACGCCGAAGGCCTGCAGCCGCAATTCCCCCGATGCGATCTTTGGCAGATAGCGCTGCTTCTGCTCCTCGCTGCCGTGCCGCAGCACGGTGCCCATGATGTACATCTGGGCGTGGCCTTGGCTGGCGGTGCAGCCCGAGGCGTTGATCTCCTCTAGGATCACCGCGGCGGCGCGCAACGGCAGCCCCGAGCCGCCATATTCCTCGGGGATCAGCGAGGCGAGAAAGCCACCCTGCGTCAATTCGGCTATGAACTCTGTCGGATAAGCCTGCTCCGCCTCCAGCCGGCGCCAATAGGCGCCGGGGAATCGCTCGCAGATTTTGCGCACAGATTCCCGAAGCTCGGGGTAATCCTCGCCGAGGGCCACCATCGTCGGCGTGTCGGTCATTGGCGCTCCTCTCCGCTATCTTCCCGGGGAAAATACCGCAACGGAGGTGCGAATTCACCCGGAGCGAGCCATTCGGTATTCGCGGCGGACGATTTCCAGAAGCTCTTCGGCCGAGGTCGCCGCGGCTTGGCTCTCAAAAGTGATTTCGCCGTGCTGCATCAATACGACGCGGTCGCAGATCTCCAAGGTCTGCGCATAGTTGTGCGCGATCATCACGATGGCGATGTCGCCGCGCGCCCGGAGCCGCTCGATCAGACCGATGATCAGCCGCGCTTCGCGCGCCCCCATCGCCGCGAGTGGCTCGTCGAGGAGCAGGATGCGGGCCTTCGAATAGACCGCGCGCGCTACCGCGATCGCCTGACGCTGCCCGCCCGAGAGCGCGCCGACCTCGACCTCGACCGAGGGCACGTCGACGCCGATTTCCGCCAATGCCTCGGCCGCGCGGCGCCGCATCTCACGATGGTCCAAGAGCCGCAGCGGTCCCGGGCGCAACAGCTCGCGGTTCAAAAACATGTTGTGGTAGATGCTCAGCCCGTTGACGAGCGCCAGATCCTGATAGACGCATTCGATGCCGAGCGCGCGGGCCTCATCGACGGAGGCGAGCTCTACCGGCTGTCCCTCGACGAACACTCGCCCTGTATCGGGCTGGTGATAGCCGGTCAGGATCTTGATCAGGGTGGATTTGCCGGCGCCGTTGTCGCCGAGGATGCCGAGCGTCTCGCCCCACGCTACCTCTAGCGAGACGCCGGCTAGCGCAGTGATCTTGCCGAAGGTCTTCACCACCTTCTCGGCCCGGATCGCTTCACTCGCCCCCTTCATCCGACTACCTTCACCCGGGCCCACCACCGCGCAGCCGCGCGAGATGAATGTTGGCGATCATTGCGATCAGGATGGCGGCACCGATCACGATATCGAAGGTGAAGGCGTTAATGCCCTGCAAGGTGAAGCCGTCCTGCAACACACCGAGCATGATGCCGCCGACGAGCCCGCCGATGATCGTGCCAGCGCCGCCAGCGATCGCGGTGCCGCCGATGACGCCCGAGGCGACGCCGAGGAATGTTGCTGCCGCCGGCCAAAGGGTCGATCGAGCCGACGCGAAATGCTTCGAGCAGTCCGGTCAGCCCGCCCAAGGTGCTGGTCAGCACGAAATTGCCGATTTTGATGCGATTGATCGCGATGCCAGCCTCGGCAGCCGCGATGATGTTGCCGCCAATCGCAGTCGTGTGCAGGCCCCAGCGCGTGTGGCGCAGCACGACATGCATGATCGCGACGATCACCAGCGCCCAGATGATCTCGGAATACGCCCAGACGCCCATGATCCCGCTCAGCAGCGGACCGCCAGCCGTGTTCGCCGGATAGCCGCGCGAGATCGTCAAGGTCAGGCCGGTGATCAGGAACAGCATGCCGAGCGTCGTGATGAACGACGGCACGCGAAGCCCGATCGTGATCAGGCCGATGATCAGGCCGATCAGCGCGCAAGTGGCAAGCGCAGCAAGGATCGCCAGTGGCACCGGCAGGCCGAAATCGTGCCCGTTTTGCATCAGAAACGGCGCCAGCGCGAACACCTGCCCGACGGACAGATCGATCTCGCGGCAGATCAGCAGCATGATTTCACCGCAGGCGATGATCACCGGCGCAGCGACAAACTGCGACAGCGTCTGCACGTTCGCGTTGGTCAGAAAATTCTGGTTGGCGATCTCGAAATAAAGCACGAGCGCTGCCGTTACGACGATGACGCTTGCCTCTGGCCGCAGCAGGAAGCCATAGAGACGCTTGGCGATGCCGCGGCGCGATATCGCTGGTTGCTTAACCCCTTCGACCATTTCGCCGCTCGCGCAGCCTCCCATACCATCATCACCGGGCTTGCCCCGGTGATCCACGTGGATTGCATTGTCGGCTCCCCATCGGTGAGATGGGGACGCCGGCGGGTACTCCGGACGTGGATGGGTCTTGACGACCGTGGCCATCTCGGACCCGCCGGCATTCTGGGGAGAGAGGGAGTGACTGACAAGCCGATTGCCAGGGTCGATATTGCCAAGGATTGGCTCGACATCTGGGTCGATGGCGCGGGCCAACAGCGCCGCGGCAGTGGCCGGTTGGCTCGACCGGGTTGCGCCGGACCTGGTGGCGTTTGAGCTGACGGGCGGCCACGAGCGGATCCTGATCGCAGTGTTGCACGAGCGTGGCATCCCGTTATCCGGGTTCACCCCAACGACGTCATCGCCTTTCGCCAGAGCCGCGGCGTCAGGGCCAAGCCCGATCCGATCGATGCCCGGCTGATCCATGCCTTCCCCACGCAGGAACTGAGCCGGTGCGGTTGGCGCTTCGGTGTGATCGGCGATGAGCGGCTGCGCGCACTGGCCGCCCGCCGCCGTCAGTTGATCGGGGTGCTGCAAGCCGAACGCTGCCGCCCGGCGCTGGCCGCGGTCGCCGCCGTCGGCCCCGCAAAGTTGCGCTGACCGCCGTCGTGCGCAAACTCCTGGTCGCCGACAACGCCGTCGCGCCCGCGACCGCCAACCCCTGGCACGGTCGTCAGCCTGAGCCGCGGGCGGGCGGCACAGGGTGCCGACCGCATGGCGAGCCAATTGCCCGTCGGGCAGGCCGGGTCAAGGCCGCAGCCGCGCTTGGCGCGGTGGCGCGCAGCGCCAGCCTCGACACGGTCTGACCGATGGGCCACCCCGATGCCAGAGTCCGAACTTGACATCGTCCACGGTAGATGGCCGGGCCAAGCCCGGCCAGGACGAGAACTGGGGTTGATCTCTACAACCGCATTCTTTTCCTGGACAGCTCGGTGCCGCCTCTGGATTAGGAAGCTCAAAAGTGCGTCTCGAGGCAAGCACGAGCGCTGATATTCCCGATCTCCCTATCTCGGTGGGGAGGCGTCGCGCGGTGAGCTCGATCCGGTCGCCCCGGTTTCGTCATTGTTATTGCGGACAGCTTGACGAGCTTTGTCGCGGACGAATTGGCTCTGCTGTCCTATGGCCTTCCGCTGGTGCTTTGTTTCGAGCGGGCCGGCCTGCGGCGATCGCATGCTCGTTGGCGAGCCCGCCGTCGGGCCGGACGCCGCGCCTTGAGCCGGGCCTGGGCTGTTCTGGTTCGTCTGGGCATAGAGTTGTGTCGAGAGTAGCAGCGCTCCTGCCACCACCAGCATCTTTGCGGTCATGCGGTTTCTCCCAGATTTATTAACGGGATACTCACGCAAACAGAGAGCCAGTTAGCAGGTTCCGGAAACTACCGCGGCACACCCGCCTTCTCGGGCGCGGCAGCCGCGCGCCGGCGCAGTGTCTTGACGTAGGGGGTGCGACCGACCTCGGCCGCGAGCGCAGAGCGGGCGACAACATCCTGCCACCCCATCACGCAAGAGAGCTCGTTCTCGACACCCGTCGACAAGACATCGGCGGCAGTGGTCTCGTCGCATGCCTCGGGGGCCACGGTGTTGAGGCAGATCAGGATAACGGCGGTGAACGGATTCATTCACCCGAGTGCCGGCTACGAGATGAGCTCGGCCGATCGACGGTGTGATGCGGCGGAGTGCTGGCGATAGATGAAGTCGGGCGCGGCTTCGTTCGCATCCTGACGGGCCTCGACGAGCAGCCCGTGGTCCGGAGCCAAGGCGCAGGCGGGATCGGTGCGCTCGGCATCCCCGGTCAGCGCATAGGCTTGGCAGCGGCAGCCGCCCCAGTCGATCTCGCGCCGGTCGCAGGAGCGGCAGGGTTCTGGCATCCATTCGGTCCCGCGAAAACGCTCGAACGCGGCGGAACGGTACCAGATGTCCGACAGGCCGGCTTCTGCCACGGTCGGAAAATCCAGGCCAGGCAAAGTCTCCGCCGCGTGGCACGGCAGCACCTTGCCCGCCGGGGTCACGTTGAGGAACCGCCGGCCCCAGCCGCCCATGCAGGCCTTCGGCCGATGCGCATAATAGTCGGGTACGACGTAATCGATCACCAACACCCCGGCGAGGCGCGCGCGGGCGTCTTCGACCGTGGCGGTGGCGGCGTCGAGCTGGCCGCGGGTCGGCAGCAATGCAGCCCGATTGCGCAAGGCCCAGCCATAATATTGGACATGAGCGACTTCGAGCCGATCGGCGCCGAGCGCCGCGGCCATTCCGATGATTTCGTCGAGGCGATCGAGGTTCTGCCGGTGCACGACCGCGTTCACCGTCAATGGCAGGCCGGCCTCACGGACCAGGCGCGCCGCCCTACGTTTGGCCTCCTGTGACCCCGCGAGCCCGGCAATGCGGTCGCCGGAGGCGATGTCGGCGTCCTGGAAGCTGAGTTGGACGTGCTCGAGCCCGGCCTCGACCAGTTCATTCAGTCGACCGCTATCGAGATGAATGCCGGAGGTGATCAGATTGCCGTAGAGCCCGGCCTCGGTCGCATGACGGACGAGTTCCGTGAGATCGCGCCGGGCAAGCGGCTCACCGCCGGAGAAATGCACTTGTAGAACGCCGAGCGCAGCGGCTTCGCCGAGCACCCGCTTCCAGCTCGCGGTGTCGAGTTCAGCGCTGGCGCGCGACAGTTCGAGCGGGTTCGAACAATAGGGACAGCGTAACGGGCAACGATGCGTCAGCTCGGCCAGCATAGCTAGCGGCGGGTCGACCGCACTCATCGGCGTAGCACCTTCTTGTCGACGAGGTCCTGCAGCATCTTGACGACATCGCCGGCGATCATTTCACGGGGTGCCTGGTAGCGGCGGACGAGTTCAGCGTCACTGATGCCCAGGTCGAGTCTGGGTCGGGCACCAAGTGTGGGCCGGAGTGGCTGCCCGGTCTCGGCGGCCCGGCGGGCGCGGTGGGCGCGGCGGCGCCGGATGGCGGTGGTCTTGCCGGTGGTCCATACCCGCGACGGTGCTTCGCCTTCATGCCA
>Ga0126383_10000481_pt1 | contig 22262 bp, 15 predicted proteins | sample PanSoiMetPlot_35_FD_96882 | JGI IMG/M metagenome (GOLD analysis project Ga0126383, IMG submission 96882) | Tropical forest soil microbial communities from Panama - MetaG Plot_35 | ecosystem: Environmental > Terrestrial > Soil > Tropical forest > Bulk soil | place: Panama | collected 2016-02-17
ATAAATGACGTACTGCTTCCCGTTTTTCGGAATATCCGCTAGGTGCCGCACCAACTGCTCATAATACGTCTCGCTGCCCGCCGAGCCGCTCCCGATCGCATCCGCGTCAATCCCGATGATCATGAAGGATTCGAAGAAAGATACAGTTCGTAAAAAAGCTGCTCGAATTGGCGAGCCATTCTTTCGGCGGTCCACTCTTTCTCGACGCGCTCTCGCCCACGCGCCCCCATGTATGCTGCTTTGTCTTTGTCCTCAAGGAGGATCCTGATTTTTTGTGCTAGGGAATCCGCGTCGCGAGGCGGCACGAGGAAACCCTCGACTTCGTCGTTAATCATCTCCCGTAGGCCTCCCACGTCCGTCACCACGACTGGCTTCTTGAAGGCCATAATTTCCTGTATGCAGACCGGAAAGCTCTCGATAAACGAGGAAAGCACACCAACATCGAGCATTGGTAGCACTCGAGCAACTGGGTTTAGGTTGCCGAGGAAACGGACGCGGTGTGAAATTCCCCAATCCTGGGCGAGACGCTCCAGCTTCGTCCGCTCCGGACCGTCGCCGACGACTAAGAAAAACACATCTGATAACTCGTCACTGACCTGCTTCGCGGCCCGAAGAAAAACGCTGTGATCCTTCTCCGGAACCAGCCTTGCAATAATGCCCACCACCCGCGGGTTTTCGATGGGGATGCCAATTTGCGCGGGAGTCAATCGCTCGCCAAAGTCCAGCCTGCCTATCTAAGCGCCATTGTGGATCACTGTAACTTTGGCGGGATTGATTCCCTCTCTTGCGCACACAGTCCGTCTCTGGGCATGACAAACCATCACCATCCGGGTGACTCTGGCCAGAACCCACCTCGTAAATGCCCCAGTGAGATTCCCGCCATTCGCGGGCGCTGTGCTGTGAATAGCAACGACAATGTTCTTCAAACCCGCGGCGGCCGCAGCCAAGTAGCCGATCATAAATGTTCGGTTGCTCCCACTGTTGAAGAGGATGTTGATCCTCTCTCCGGAAATAATCTTCGAGATTTTAGGGATAACACTGACGTCGTATTCGAACGATAGGAGATCTGAATAAACCTTAAACCCCACCCTGCGCAGGTCTTCGCCGTACTCCCCAGCTTCTCGGACGCAACAAATAATTGGTTCAAACCGACTGCGATCCATCAGGGAAATCAAGTCCGCGACCTGGCTCGCCGCACCACCCACCTTGAGATGCGACTGCAAGAACAAGACGCGGATGGGGCGATAAGGCACGCTGCTCCGCTTGGGACATTTATCGGTCTCCGGTGACGATTGTGAACGAGTCTTATGCTGGTTTGGGAACGAGGTTTCCGGTTGCGGCGCCAAGGAAGCTCCAGATGAGAGGTGTGCTGTAGATGTCCACGAACAAGTTGTCGGTAAGAGATATAACGACAAGAAACACGATCAGGAATAGCGCGCCATCAGCCAAATGTCCGGGCAGGCTGCCCCGAGCGAGCTCTCTTCGCTGCCGAAACAACAAGCGCGCGATGCCTATTAGTATGGCCCAGTAAAGTACGAGCCCGGAAAGCCCCGTCTCGAAAGTGAGCGTAATGTAGTCATTATGAGAGTCCAGGAAAAGGCCAGTTTCTCGTTCGAAAAACCGAGCAGAGGAATCCAGACCATGGCCGAACAAGTAGTACCCCCGTATTCCATCCGTCATATTAATCCATATAGCTACACGGCCAATCAATTCACTTGCATGCTCGAATTCGTCTTTGTCGGACTGATCTACAACGTCCAGCATCGCACTCGTTAGCGTCGGTTGGCGGCCCAACGCAACCTGGCCGACAGCATTAATAGGGTCACTGAAGTTAGGCACCTGCAGAAGAACAATAGTGGCAACGCAAACCGTGGCGACCTTGAATCTCCAACTCAGCCGAGTCGCAAACAGGTATGCGACAAGCGCCCCCGAAATTGCCGCCCGGGCACCGGTCGAAGCTATCGCCAAAAGTAACAAAATCGCCAGGAGGCCTAGCGGCCACTTTCTTCTTGGACGCTCGGTTTCAGGCTGGAAGCGCCACAGGATCGCCAGCACCACGAGAATCACCACGCAGAAATACGCGAACGGGTTGGCGTGGAGAAACGTGGAATACTCCCGATACTCGCGGTTGGAAATGGCTGCCCAGGAATACTCCGTGTTGGCTGCGAAATCGCCGAGCCCGTAAACCACGGGAATCCAGGCTGACCGCACCACCCATTTCAGGTACCCGCTTGCATAAGACGGGTCCTTCCTCACCAGCACGAACGTCAACGCATACATCGAGAAAAAAACGAACACCTTAACCAGCCGGCGCAACGCGAACAACGGGGCGGGCGCTATGACGACGGACCCAATCAGCAGCAGACCCAGAAACACAAACCAGAGCCGGCGGTAGGGCAGCAACTGGAGGAATTCCCGATGCCAGTACAAGTAAATCACTGTGAGCAAGACGAATCCCGCGTCCACGTAGCCCATCAGTGTTGTGGACAACAGCGTATCAACGGAGACGTCCTTCCAGTCCCGGAAGGGAAAGTGGTCGAGACTGAGAGATCCCAGCCAGGGTTTGAGGAAAACAAACAATTGCAGAAGAAAGCCCACGCTAGTGCTGGTCCACTCCTGCTCGAAGTGGGAGTCCGCCTACTCGCCGCACGCATTTCTCCACGTCAGCGCGCAAAGCGGTCAAGCCAAAAGCCACCGCAGCTTTCACGCGAGTCCTGGCTCGCCCCATCCAAAACGCGCGCCAAAACTTTTTGAGCGCCTCGCTTCGCCTGTGTCCCAACGCGCTGAAGCGCCCATGCAACAGATGCTCTTCGGCAATGCGATCTCGATTTCGCCGCACAAGGGCCGCTCTGCCCACTCCGACGCAGTCTTTCATCTTGGGAGCCAAGCTATCGAAAAGCTTCAATGCCAGCCGCGCCGCATTCTCTTCTTGCTCGATGCCGATCTGAGACGACGATTGCCCTGCATACATCCTCCAAAAGCCGCAAGTCTCCGGACAGAAGGCAAACCGAGCTTTCACGGCCAGTGCCAGCCAGGTCGGATAATCAATGCAAGGCAGTCCCTTTTGAAATCCCCCGATGTCCAGCAAAGCTTGTTTCCGGACGATGACCGTGCAGGCAACGATTAGGTTGCGCGCCAGCATTTCACGGAGAATCGCTCCTGGCGGCGTGTTATTGAGGCAATCCTTCGAGAATGCCGATGCGTCCTTTGGCAGGCGGCCCGTCAATCTCCCGTTGGAATCCACAACCTCTGCAGTTCCCCAGCTCAAGGCCACGTCTGCATCGGTGAAGCTACGCAGTTGGCGTTCCAGCTTGCAGTTGGGCCATTGGTCGTCATCGTCCAGGATGGCAATGAACTCTCCCCGCGTGTTTTCGAGCGCGAGGTTGCAGGTCTTGGCCAATCGCCAAAGGCCTGCGTGATCCTGGCGAATGACCCGTATCCTTGGATCGCTGAAGTCGCCCAGGACTGCTTCTGCCGGAACCTCGGACCCATCATCAATGATGATGTGCTCCCAATCCGAAAAGGTCTGCGCGAGAACCGTTTGCACGCATTCCCGGAGCCTCGCAGGGCGGTTATAAGTCGGCGTGATGATCGAAACGACGGGCGGCATGGATGACTGGCTTAGTTGGTTCTGACCTCAACCCCAGCAGAGATCATGATGTCTTGATAGAAAGCTGCATGGCATCGGCCGCACCAGGACCCATAGTGTACCGATCCTATACTCAGCCCGGATCCTTGGTAGCATTGCATCACAAAGTCTTGCGGCAAGCCCACTGCCGTTTCTGGAAATTTCGGATCAAGAACCGAGTAGCCCGAACGCCGGTGAATTAGAGCAATGGTGCCCCTGCCCCCTTCAATGAGACGGACCGACTCGTCGTTCAGCAGAAAGAAGCTTATGAACGACCTGCCTCCTGGCTTGAGCACACGGCCGATCTCTTTGATATAGTTCGCGACCGCGTCGGGCAGCATGTGCGTGAACACGGAGTTTACGCAAACGAAATCAAATTCGGCGTCCGGGTAGGGAAATTTCCATTGTGAGGGGAGCACTCTCCCTCGAGGGTTATAGTGCTTGTTAAACACATCGATGTGTCTGAACCGGAAGTTAGGAAAGCGGCTGGTGATTTCTCGTTCGCACCACTGTACGCCTTCCTTTACGATGTCAAATCCTTCATACGACCCTTCCGGCCGAAGATACCTGGCCAGAGGAACGGCTTGCTTTCCGATCCCACTGCCAACATCCAGAACGCGATGGTGTGGCAGCAGGTTGCAAAGACTAATGAAAGATGCGAGATACTGGTTCTCGCTGAAATGTCCTCCCCCAACAAACCACAATCCGCGTGGAGGTACCAGCGCATCGCGCCGGCCAACCAGTAAGTCCAGCACATCGAGTGGAAAGAACGCAGCCCGGCGAATGGCCAGTCGTGTGCTAAAGCCCGGAAATATGCGCTTCGCTAGGACATTAAGCTGCATCGTTGCTTCACCCCTTAGCTTCCTAATGATTGGCTCTGCAGGAAGAGCCTGACTCTGGCGCGACCGCGCTGGGAGGCTGTAATCGCAGGCCTCATAGGCTAACTGGCTCGCTTCACCGCGACGGCAATGACGTAGGTCGGCTGGCTGAATGGGCTGAATCTGAATTTGCCTATGGCTGGCCTAGCGCGTAAGTCTTCGCCAAACTCTTTCGGAAACGTTAGAGGAGGAGCCTCGCCGCGAATCCATCTTTTTACTGCTCTCAGCGGTCTCCTTATTCCTAGCCCTTCCAGTATCCGCGTTCGCGCAAACCGGTAAACATGCGCGGGAACGAGCGTCATGCGCTGAGCGTAGAGCTCGGCAGTTCCCAATTTGCGTTCCACGAGCCGCCGGAATTCCGCCACGCCCAATTCGTGAACGTGAAAGGGGTTGCGCTCTCCCCAGTGAGAGATTGCGCGATTCGGCGTCGAGCAAATCAGCAGCCCGCCCGCCCTCAGCACGCGCCGGCATTCCTCAAGAAATCCGGCTTGATCCGCCAAGTGCTCGATCGTCTCGAAGGAAACCACCACGTCCACGCATTCGTCCGGCAAGTTCAGACACACGGCGTCGGACTGCAGGAACAGGCATTCCTGGTACGCTGCCCTCGCGTAATCGATGGCTTCCCCGTCAATGTCCAAGCCGATGCAGTTCTTCGCGCCCGCTTTCCGCAAATACTGTGTGCCGATGCCCGTGCCGCAGGCCACATCGAGAACGTCTTTCCCCGCCACGTATTGACCCGCGAACACGTAGCGTTCTTCGTGTTCGCGAAACAATGCTTCTTCGGTTTTTCCCGGAATGATGCGTTCCCCGGTGAATTCCAGATTCGGAATTTCCTCCGCTATCCCGGGGAACCTGTCCGCTGTAAGCCGGCTTGCGCTCATCTCTTTTCTCTCAATCGGCTTCTGCACTTCTCGGCGCCTTGCCCAGAGCGTTTCGCAACGGCGCGAGCACCCCCAAAGCCGAAGTCCGGTCTGCTCCGTCCAGCACCCACTTCCAAACTGCGAGCGCAAATCCGGCGAGCCACACGGCGCACACGAAGCCGTCCGCCAGGATGCCGCCGCTGCCGTGAAGCAAAAATTTCGTTCCGTAGATGCCTGCTCCCATTGCGCATAAGGCGCTTACAGCAGTCCACATTCTTCGGTCCGCGCTGTGCCAGGCGGAAAGAGACAGCAGACGATGCGCCAGCCAAAGCAGCAGCAAAACCTCGATCGCTACGCGAATGGACCACGCCGCCGCCGCTCCCGAAATTCCATACCGCCCAACCAGCCACCACACCAGCAGTCCATACGGCAGCAGTTCGCACAGGAAGAGTTTTGCCGCCGTGTCCGGCCTCCCCAGGGCTTGCAGGAAGCAGTACGGCACATGCGCGAAGCAGTTGACGAATACCCCTGCGGCGAGCAATTGCAGCGGCACGGCGCTCTTGTCCACAAACTCTGCGCCCAGCCACGCGCCGATGATGGGGCGCGCGAACACAACCAATACGAGGCTGATCGGAGCAATCGCGCAAAAGATGTAACGCATCGATCGCGAATAGAGTGCTTGCAGCTCATTCTTTCGCGTGGCGCTCAGCGCGCTGCACGCGGGGTACACCGTGGTCATCAAGCTCGCGGGAACCACCCACAGCTTGGCCACCGCCTCAAAAGGAGCGGTGTAGTAGCCCACCATCGCCACGGAAATCATGGACCCGATGAGGAAACGGTCCATCGACAGCAGAATCGGATTGATCACGTTCGACGCGGTCACCCACCCGCCGAAAGACAGCAGCGGCCAGACCACGCTCGAATGGAAAGCCGGCTGCCTCCTCAAGCAAGGCAAAACCTGAATGCAGCAATAGGCGTGTGCGGCCAGGAAACCCAGCCGGGAAACTCCCAGCCATAGGACGATTCCGGGCAGCCGCAACCCTGCGGTAATCGCCAGCGCTGGAATCACAAAGCCCAGAATGCTTTGCGGAACGCGCAGCAGGTTCACGATGTCAAACCGCTGGCATCCTTCCAGAACCGACCGGAAGCCATTCGTCGCCAGTACTACGGGCAAGGAGCCGGCGAGAAGATAAAATGCCGTGCGGGCTTCCACCACGAGCGAACCGGGAACTTTCAGCACCCGCTCCACGAGCACTGGTGTAAGCGCCGCGATGAGCGCTCCGCCTACTGCCCCGAGCAGAACCTGAAGAAGGATGGAGCTCCAAACCATCTCGGAAACCCGCTCCGCCTCTCCCGCCGCCAGCCATTCCGCCAGGAACTTCGTCGTCGCCCGGCCCAAACCCAGATCCAAAAGCCCGAGATAGCCGAATACCAGCCAGGTGATTCCCAGGATCCCGAATCGCTCGACACCGAGCCCTCTGGCGATGTACGGAATCAGCAGGATCCCTGCAAATAAGGGCAGCACTTGACCGGCGAAGTTAAACGCCGTATTGCGGGCCAGTCTGGCCCCTTCCAGCGGTCGGCCGCTCACCTCATCCTTCCATTGCTAGCTTCAAGAAGAACTTTAACTCCGGGCCTCCTCAGATCGGTGCCAGGTCTGCTTCATCCAACTCGACGGCCATCGCCCGCTGGATCAATTCCACGGACACAACAAACCGCGCCTGCTTCTTCCGCCGCACCAGGATTCCTTCCATTCCCGCAAGCGGCCCGTTGTTCACCCGGACTCTGCGTCCTGCGGTCAAAAACGGATGCGGCTCGGCGCGCACGCCCCTCTCCAGGCTTGCCCGGAGCGTCTCAATCTCTCCTTCCGCCAGGGCCGTTGGCATTCCGCCGAACCCGACCAGCCTCGCCACACCCGGAATCTGCAGGACCCGCAGCCGTTCGCGAAGCGCCATGTACACGAACACGTATCCGGGGAAAAGCGGCAGCTGCAACTCCACCCGCCGGTCTCGCCATCTCCTCACCGACGCGTATACCGGCAGGAAATGCTCCATCTCACGCGCGCCAAGTTGCTCTGCCACTCGCTTCTCGTGGTTCGCGCTCGTGTACGCCGCGTACCAGCGTGCCTCGCTGTATTCTCCTGGCAACGGTGGCAAAATCGCGGTCTTGCTCAGATTTCCCGGCACGCCTAATGCGCTTGCAATCACAATCATCTCTTCCCCTGTCTTCCGTTTCCTGCTTTCTAGTCCCGGGATACAGCTTCGCCCCGTCACCCACAGGGCCAATGGCGCACTAACTCATTTTTCTGCAACTACTTACGGCGAGAAATCGGAACCTACTTCAACTCCCCTGCCTCGCCACTCGAAGCGGCCGCCAGGGACGAATCTTCCCCTGGGCTCTGCAGACTCCAAGACTTGCCAATTCCCTTTGCTTCGCCCGAACCGTTTCGCGAAAACTTCGGCAGGCTCGCCGAAACGGTTGCAAAAACCTCCTGGGCTAGCATTTTTCTGGGATCAGCAGAATCCGTCTCTCGCCACATTGCTTTTCCGAGTATCCATGTGACTCCGGCGCCCATCCCGAACAGCGTTCCCAAGACCATGATCAGCAGGCGCGGCGGAAAGGATTTCTTCTCGGGCACATTCGCCGGGTCCAGCACTTTTACAACGGGAATTTCCTTGGCTTCTTCTACCTTGGCGAGTTCGTACTCTTGCGTGAGCGTCTCAAACACCGTTTCTTCAATCTTCGTTTGGCGATACAAATCGGTGTAAGCCACGCCCAGCAGCGGCAGCTTGCGAATCGAAGGGTAAAAGGAGTCGCTGCCGGATGTTTCTTCGCTGCCCGGTTTCCCGCCCAATTTGTTCAGTTGGCGGCGCAGTTCGGAGACGCGCGCTTCCATTGCGCGCACGCGAACGTTGTTGTCCGTATAAATCTGGCGCAGGCCTTCCAATTCAGATTGCGCCGCGATGAGCTGACCTTGCAGCGTCGCCGCGGCCTGCATCATGGCCTTGCCCTGTTCCGGAATATTGATGGCCGCGTTTTTGCTGGCGAACTGGCTGAAGTCATCTTCTGCATTCCCCAGCTCGTGTTTGACTTCATCAAGGCGTTCTTCCAGAAAAACCCGCTCGCGATGCGCAGACGAAGTCGTCAGCTGATTAATCAACTGGTTCAGCTTCGCGACGTACTCCTCGCACATGGCTGCGGCCCGGCGAGGGTCTTTGTCGCTCACCTTAATGGTGATGATTCCGCTCTTTCTATCTTCCGAAACGTCCGTGTGCTTCGCCAGACTTTTTCGTGCATCCTCCCAGTAGCGCACTCCGTAAATCTTTCGCAGTTCAAATCTGGCGATAAGGTCATCCTGCACTGTGCGGCTCTGCAGAACGCCGACAAACAATTCGCCTGGGGACTTCAGTCCCATCAAGCCGCTGCCAACGGCTCCCAGTCCTCCTAGCTTGCTGGCCAGAGCCGTCATCATCGCCATGGTTGCGCCGCTCTGCTGATCGGGTGGCATGAGTCGCGCTGTGGACTCATATTCCTTGGGAAGAAGAAACGCCACCAGCGTGCTCGCGAGCAAGGCGCCCAGCGTCGCTCGGCGCAAGAAGCTGCGCCGCTCCCAGACCACGCGCATGTGCGCGACGGAGGTGTCGACCGATGGGACTGATTCCGAGGCGACGGGCACAGGTCCCTCGCCCGCGTCAGGCGCAGCTTGGCGAACGGGAGCGCTACCAGGAGAGCTCACAGACCTTCTCCATGCTCCAGCAGCTCTACGCTCGGGGACCCGAGCGTGATGTTCAGCAATTCGCGCAATGTGTCTCGTAATGTCATCGTCTTTAAGGAATCGCCACGGCGGCGGCCAGCGCGCCGGCCTGTGCAATTTGCGCGATCGCCACCAGGTTCTTCCACGCGTTGCCCCCAACCGTTACTCTCTCCGGCACAACAACGGTATCGCCCGGACCAATTCCTGAGGACAACACTCCACCAGACCAAATGCCGCTGCTCCCGCTCGTCACCGAGCCATTGGCGCGAAGGACGAAGATGGCGCCTTTATTCGCGAGTCCCGTTGCGCCCCCTGACCGCGAGAGATACCAGCTCGCATTTTTTCCCGGCGTGTAGGTGATAGCGTTCGAGTTGTAAACCTGGCCGATGACGAGTACGAATCCCGGTTGTTTGGGAATCTCGAGCGAATCTCCCGCGCGCAATTCGATATCATCCGGCGAGCCTTCAAAGCCCTTTTGTTCGGGCCGCAGATGAATTACAAGCCGTCCAGAAATCGGAGCTTTGCGCAGAGCATCCAGCACGCGCTGGCGCTGCTGCATCGCAGCCTGCTGCAACGCGGCTTCTTCGGTTCCCGTGGTGTTGACCGCGGTTTTCACGACGGTTGATTCCTGTTCAATCCGCTGGATCAGTTCCTGCCTGCTTTTCTGCTGCAGTTCGTACACGCTGTTGCGGCTGAATACGGCAGCCTGCGGATACGCAGTGGCCAGCAATCCGCCCGCGCGACGGAGGAGCGCACTGAGGCGTTCGCCCGGCTGGATGCCGTACACGCCCGGCTTGGCTACTTCGCCGCCGATGGTCACCGAAGCGCCGATGTCTTTCCATGTCCCTTGCTGCGGCACGGTCAAAACGTCGCCATCTCGCAGGGGCACATCGTCAGCAGTTTCGCCTTGGAGTGCCGCTGCAAGGTCTATTTTCTGCTCCACAGGCGCCGCACTGCCCACGGTGTAACGCGTAAGGTCTCCTCCCGCGGGATTGGCGCTGCGCAGAAGTCCGCCCGCCGAGCGTAGCAGATCCGAAACACGCATGTTCGCCACGAGGGGATAGCGGCCGGGCCGCGCCACGTCTCCCCGCACGTAGACACTTGCAGGACTGACCTTCTCCGGCTGGCGGTGAATCACGATGTGGTCGCGCGGCTCGATCAAAATATTGTTGAGGGGCTCCCCCGTCAACGCATCGCGCAAGGAGATATTGAAAACTTTCTCTGAACCATCGGGCATGGCGCGGAAGAGCTGCGCCTGGTCGAGCCAGGCTTCCGGCGTGATCCCGCCAGCCTGGTAAACTGCGTCGCGAAAATGCTGCTGCCCGCTCGTGCGGTAACGTCCTGGCGCAGCCACTTCTCCGCTGACCAGCACTTCCGGCACAGGCTCGAGGTCGTAACGACCAAAAATCCGGACAGTGTCGAGCGGCTCGAGCTTCGGAGCGTTCTCCGGATGCCCGAGTGCCGCCGTCAGATTGAATCCAAGGATGACCGGGTGGTAGTCCGGCTCGCTGATACGAATGATCTCGGCGTAGTCGCCAGCCGGTTCCGGCAGCAAATCCTTGTACGAGGTGACAACGTCCGTAAGTTTTATACTTTCATGATAAGAGTAGCGGCCGGGGCGCAGCACATGGCCTTGCAGATAAACCGCGCTCTCGTTGTAGGGCGCGATGGGGAAAATGTGAACCTCATCGCCATCCTGGATCGCGAACTTCTGCAGTTCCGCGCGCAAAGCCTGCGCATCGCTGGTTTCGCCGATTGCCAGGCTGAGCATCGTGCGCTTCTCATGCGCTACAAGCCGTTGCACCTCAATGTGCCGCAGCGCCGCCGCAGGAAGAATTCCGCCGGCAAGATCCAGGGCTTCTTCGAGATTCTTCTCGTCGCGGAGTTCGTAGAGCGCCGGCCGCCGGACCATGCCGTCCACGGTGACTACCGGCCCGAGCGGAGGCACGAGCAGCGAGTCTCCATTCTCCAGACGCTTCAGGTCACCTCGAATCCCGTGCAACAGGAGATCGTAGGCATCCACGTCCTCAATCAACTGTTTGCCGCGGTAGTGCTGGATTCGCCGCAGCGAACCCCGCGGCGTCACCCCGCCCCCCGCAAATAACGCGTTCAAAGGCGTGGACAACGAGCTGACGTCATACGCTCCCGGCTCCGCCACGTCGCCCACTACGTACACGCGCACCGTCCGTAAGCGCAGCAGCGACACGTCGGCGGAAACATCACGGAATTGCGTGCGCAGCACACGCTGGACTTCTTGTTGCACGTCCCCGAGCGAGCGCCCGGATACAAGTAACGGGCCAGCTTCGGGAAGAACTAGGCGACCCTCGCGGTCCACAGTGCGGAGGAGCCTCTGGGACACGCCGCCCCACAGATTGATGGACAGACCGTCTCCCGGCCCCACGACGTAGTCCGGCCCCACGGGAAGATCCATTGGCAAGATGTCAGGATTGGCCGCGCCCTTGCGAAAAACGTCCAAGCCAAATCGCTCCGTCTTTCGCTCAGGAGAAGCAGCTTGCACATAAAGATCGTAAAGCGATGGCACATCGGCATAAGGAGTTGGCCGGTGTGTTATCCGTACGGGCTCGAAATCGGCGGTGGGCATTTCTGCAGCATGGCGAGCTGGTTGTCGCGTCGGTGAAACAGGCAAGGCGGCAGCCGACTCTGCGGTTGGAGTAGGCGTTTCGATTGAGATTCCGGGCCCGGAACGATCTGCAGGTATTGTTGAGCTTGCTTCCGTCGTCGGCTGGCGCAACGAAGCCTGCGTTAGTCCTTTGTTGGTTTCTGATGGAGCTGTCAACAAATCGGGCCGAGCGTTGTCAGGAATGCCATCTGCATTGGTGATCGGCGCGGAAACAGGTCGCCCTGGCACGGGAGCCGCGGGGGCAACGTTGACCACAGTCTGCGGAGGAGCCTTTTCCCTATCCGCTGCGTGCTCGACTCGCAGGGCGCGTTCACGCATTTCCAAGTTATGCTCAGCGGCCAATTCCGAGTCCGGATTGATTTTGGGCTGGAGGTACCCGTAACGTCGAAGTAGCCGTGTTGCAAGAACCCTTGTCCTCAGGTCTCGCCGCAACCGGTCATTGACCGCCCCGTCATTAAGATCTTCTTCTTCGAGAATCTGCCCGCCATTTCCCGCGTCCTCGGCAAGCAATCTCTTGAATTCCACCATCAGTCCGGCATCTTTGTTCAAGACCTCCAGAATCTGTTCCGCGGTCGCAGCAACGCGATCCAGATTGTCTGCGACGATGCCAACTGGAGGCTGCGTCGAGGTGCTCTGTTGTTGGGAGGGAGGCGTCGTGCTTTGCTGTTGTTGGGGAGCCGATCCTGCTGTCAGAGAAACAGCAACGCCGCACGCAAGAACCAACGAAAGGAGTTTTATCAGGGACACTAAAAACCATCCCCACCTCGCGGACATCGTTTTACTGCGCATCATGAAGGTCCATTCCTTCCCGCGGCCATACTCCGCGCGGCAACGAGCATGCTGTCCTCAGATGGCTCAATGCTCTTCGATTGAATTTGCAGCGCGGCCCAGTAACAGACGCTGCGATTTTTCGTGGAAGAGATGGCAATGATCCGCACTTCCGGATGCGCCTTAAGCACCCAATCGCAAATTGCCGGGCGTTTTTCCGAGTCCTCCAGGGTGACCACCAGCAAATCCGGCGACGTTTGCTCTATACGATCACGGATCTCCGCCTCATCGGAGACTTCTCCAACAATTTCGACGTCCGGTTGGTCCGCGAACGCAGCGAAAACTGCCTCTCGCATCAGCTTGGGATGGTTCGCCACGAGTATGCGGATCGACTTGTTCATGCCAATCGCTGCGCCGAAGAACTATGGTTCTGGCAGGAAGAAAAAAGAAGACTCAAAATAGGACTGGCCAAGTACCGGGAAAGTACCTCCGGAAGTACTGAGACTGCTGGGTGCGTTGCCATTCAGAACTAAGGGCGACGCTCCGCGTCAGCATGTAGGCCCCCGCTTCAGCGCGTCCCACTAGTTCCAGGCAAGCATTCCTACCTACGACGGACACCGCACTGTAAGTAGGACTGTGAGCCCGTAGTGGAATCGCCTACGCAGAATCCCGTACGAAGGACGGCGCAGTGTCCACGCCAATCGCCGCACACCAGGGTACCAGCCCCCACTTTTCCGCTTATTCGACTATTCAGGAACTGGCTTGGGTACTCCTAGAAGGTCAGCTTTAACTGGCCGGAGACACACCTCAGAGGCGCAACTGCGGTACCGGAAAAAAAGCTCGCAAAATTGATGACGTTCACTCGGTCTGTCAAATTGACCGACTGAATTTGCAGGACTGCACTGCGCTGCTCCTTCCGGTAGACCCCGAACCCTGCTCCGGCGTCCAAGGCAAAGTTGGGTTTCACTCGCCCTCGCGCTAAATTCACATGGTCCAATATCTCCGCGCCATAGTGAGCCAGCAAGAAGGCGGGGGCGGCATCTCCCGTATCTGCCGGTAATCCGCTGCCGTATTCACCGCCCAAGGCTAGCCAGAAGCGCGGAGTGGCCTGGAACCGCACACGCGCACGTGCCGTGTTGCGTTGATCCTGGCTGACGGGGAATCGGCTGGTATCAACCAGCGCAGCCGCCGCGTTGCTTCCTAGTAAGAGTCCGCCAGTGATAGGCCCCTGGCCAGTCCCAACCTGATTCGCGTAGCTCAAGTAACCTGAGAAGCGCCGCCAGTGCGGAATTTCAAGGCGAACCTCTTCGCCTGTGATTTGGCCTTTCGCAAACGCTATGGGGAAGCTCACGCCTGTATCCAGCAAAACGTCATCGTCGGAATAGTTGCGGAAATCGCGGCGGAAAACGTTCGCGTCGAGCCTGAGATTACCGAAGAAAGACTTCGTGATGCCGACTTCGTAATAGTTGCCCCGCGCGGGTCGCACAGGGAGCCGCACAACGATTGGATTCAGCGAATCAAGCTGCGACGAGCTTGCCAAGAGCAAGTTTTCCATCGCTGGAGTCTGGAAAACGCGGTCATAAGAGGCGTGGAGCAGCAGATTGAGCGATGGGACATATCGAGAGACGCCAGCTCTGGGACTCCACGCGGACTCGTGCACGACAAGACCGTAGTGGTCAAACCGCAGCCCAGCACTGACATTCCAGTGGCTGAGCCGAATTTGATCTTGCCCGTAGACAGATGGCTCCACATCCCAACGCTGGTCTGAGAATTGGAATTGCTGCTGTGTGCCGGGATCGAATTGCGTGGGGTCAGTGATCGCGTACCGCAAACTCTCGCGGACTGGATTAACGATGGTGTCCGTGCCCACCTTCCAGTCATGCCGTCCACGATGCCCAGCGAGGTCGCCCCGGACATAGCTTTCGCGGTACCCGCGATCCTGCGAGACAATGACTGGCCTCGCTAATGGATTTGAGGAGAGCTTCGCTGCCTCGTCTCGAGCACTCCCAGAAAAACTCAGCACCAACTCAGGTGAAATAACGTGTTGAAAATAAGCCTGGCCAGTCGTCTCGGTATTTGTGATGTCTTGCCGCTGCCCTGCCCCTTGTTGAACCAGTTCGTTGGGTACCAGGAACCGAACCTCGTTGTGCGAAACCGTCAGGCGTAAACGGTCATGATCCGAGAAATCACGCTCATAGGAAGCGGAAAAGCCGCCGGCCGTCGCGCGATTCGTGTAGTTCTCCAACACCGGCGGGTCTAGGTAACGCGCTGTATGAAATCCATCACCACTGACTGAAAAGCGATCCTTTCCGTGCGAATAAAAAATGCCCGCGGCACCGTTCGAGGTCCCAAAGCTTCCACCCATTACATCGAACTGCCCATGCAATCCCACGGGCAAATTCTTTTCCGTCGTGACTTCAATTACTCCGCCCAGCTTCCGACCGTACTCCGCTGGATAACTCGCAGTCAGCACGCGCGTGGACTCTACAGCGTCCACATCGAGCGACGGCGCAAAAGCAGGCGAGCGATTCTCCGTGATGGGCAATCCGTCAATTACATATTGCACGTCGTATTCCGAGCCTCGCGGATGGAGTACGCCGTTGGCTTCATACGACCATCCCGGAAGATCGTCCACTTGATTGGAAAGACCTCGGCCCGGCTGCATGGCAACAGTTTCGCCCAGTGTTTGGCCGCCGACCGAATAGACTGTTCCGATCTGTGAAGGGTCAAGCAGAGTGGCCGAATCGCTCACTTGTACTCGGGTCGCTACTGGTGCAAGGCCCAAGCTCACCGACACGCGAACAGGAACTTCCGAGCGAACCTCAACCAGGCCGGACCATGGCGCAAAACCCTCGGCGTTGACGCTGAGACGATAAACACCAAAAGCAAGGTCCTGTACCACATAACGGCCATCTGCGGCCAACTGAAATGAGCGGCGAAATTGATTGGCGTCGCTCACGAGCTCGGCGTGACTCGGCGCCGCAGCCCCCTGTGGGTCACGGACCTCGATGCGCAATTCACCACGACTGTGCTGGGAGTAGGTAGCCCTCCCAACAAGGAGGACGAGCGCCGCCAGCGCACAACCATTTCTGGCGACGACTGTCACTGTCGCAAACGTTCGGTGAAAATTCATGGGCAGACTTTGGTCATGCTCTTCAAAATACCAGACTAACATTCGCTGCGATTTAGCTATGTGAAATTTCCGCCGCCGAAACAGGACAACTAACTGCGCAGGTCCTGGTAAACGGGCTTGTTACCGAAACACGATGCCAGCTCACCTGGTGATGCTAACGTTGCCACTTTTGCTTGACTTGATGCAGATACGGCGCTAAGTTGTTGCAGATTCCGTTGCTCTCGTTCACCTAGCCAGCGGAGCCACGAGGAGCTCACAGACAGCATTGCGTCGGTTGCTTTTCGATCATCAGTCCCCGGAATTTTAGGCTCTGAGAATCAGCGCCGGAGAACAAGAGTGCGCGGCGAGGAGAAACACTCATGCGCATGCTGCGGTCGTTGTTTGCTCCGATGGTCGTGCTAACGGCACTCTTCCCATCTCTTGCGCACGGACAAACGCCAGGGCAAAGCGTCAACATGGTTTCTGGAACCAAATGGCCCGGGGGCGACCCGTTTCTCCAGCGGCAGAATGAGCCTTCCCTTGCCGTGTCCACGCGCAATCCCGTCCACCTCCTTGCGGGCGCGAATGACTATCGCTCGGTCGACATTCCCAACCCCAACTCGCCCGACGAGCGAGGCGACGCATGGCTCGGAGTCTTTAAGTCCTTCGATGGCGGAGCTACTTGGGGAAGCACACTTCTTCCCGGCTACCCCCAGGATCAGTCTGCTGCAGGAGTGGCGTCCCCGCTGCACGGCTTCACGACTGCGGCCGACCCAATCGTGCGCGCTGGAACAAACGGTCTCTTTTATTACAGCGGAATCGCATTTAATCGCGGCACTAATCAAGGGCAGATTTTCGTCAGCAGGTTTATGGATTTGAACAATCAGGAAGGTGGCGACGCAAGCCAGAGCCTTGATCCCATCCGATATATCAATACGGTAACCGTAGACACGGGAACATTTGGGCAATTCCTGGACAAGCCATGGATTGCCGTGGACATTCCAAGAGGAACAGCTACCTGCACGCTGCAGGTACCCCAGGGCGGCGGCACCGTCACTCAAACCGTTCCTGCTGGAAACGTGTATGTGGTCTGGAGCCGCTTCACCGGCAGCACCAGCACAAAAATCATGTTCTCGGAATCGCAGGATTGCGGCGCGACCTGGAGCACGCCCACGAAGTTGAGTGAAAGCAACTCCATCAACCAAGCGACGACGATGGCCATAGATCCCAAAACAGGCAATATCTTTGTGGCCTGGCGCCGTTTCCTCACCAGCAGCCAGCCGGACGCCATCGTTGGAGTCGTTTCCACAAACTTTGGCAAGTCCTTTTCCAAGTCGTTGGATCTTGTGGACCTGCCCACCTTCAATCCCGCGACACCTAACGCCCCTTCCTTTTTTGATGAGGAAACCTCGCCCTCGGAAATCCGTACGCATGCCTTTCCGACACTGGGAGTGGACGGAAACGGGACTGTTTACCTGGCATGGTCGCAGCGTGGTCTCGCGTCAGGTGGCGACGCTCGCATCGCGATGGCCACTTCGACAGATGGCGTGAACTGGTCCAAACCTTTCGCTATTGATAACGGCCCGCTTACGGAAAACGGCCAACCCGTCCTCGATACGTCGGGAAGCCAGCTCGTTCGCGGACACCAAGCCATGCCACAGATTACTATGGCGGGCGGAAAGCTCTTTGTTTTGTACTACGATCTCCGTCAAGATCACACAACAGGGCTATTCCTCCCCAATAACCCGTTTGCTTCGGACGCGAAGGGTAATTTCTATCAGGAAAACCGCCAGCCCAAGGGAGAACTCCCGGCTAGCCCCGCTCAAGTGTTCACTCCCGCACTGACCGATGCGAACCTGACTTCGCAGCGGCATACGATCGACTTGGTAGTTGCTCAGGCAACGGTTCCGTCCCTGCTTTTCACCACAGCGCGGGTGTCTCGTTATAATTTCGGCCTGCGCAACGACCTCGGCGATATCCCCGGGTATTTGCAACAGCTTCAGGTAAATCCTCCTAACCTGCCCCTGTTCGAACAGGGCCAAGTTCCATTCCTAGGTGACTACGTTGACATCGCGAGCGCCGCGATGATTCCCACGCATGCTACCGGGAAAAACTGGCGATTCAACACATTGCCCTCGGATTCACCTGTTGTCTATGCGACATGGACTAGCAATCAGGATGTGCGCCCGCCTGCGGACGGTAATTGGCAAAACTACACTCCTGTGGGTGGGGGAGGACCAAGCATCTTTAGCCCCGGCGCCACAACACCCGTCTGTAGCATTGGGCAGGAAGGTATGCGCAACCAGAATATTTACAGCAGCCGTATCACCCAGGGGCTGCAGGTGAGCGTCCCCCAAAATGCCAAGCCATTGAGCACCACGCTGCAGCGCACCTTTATCGTTTTGGCGCAGAACTTCAGCAGCTTCGACAAAACTTTCCGGCTAACGATCGCAAATCAGCCTCCCGGAGGACGCGCATCCTTTATCGCGGTTGCAAACCAGCCGATTCCCAATCCGCTGCCAGCACTAACGCCCGCGGACACGACTTTCGATGTGGTCATCGCGGCGCACACGGGAATCTCGCGTCCCGTCTTTGTGCTTTCCAGTTCCTCTACCGCAAGCATCACCATCAATGTGACGGAGACAAACGGCCTTGGCGGAACGCCGGTGCTCAACGGACTCAGCGGCTTCGCCCTGTTGAATCCTGACCCCAGCGCACCTGCGCTTGTCAATCCGAATGGAAACCCGGCGGGCGATATATCCAGCATCGAAATCTACGACACCAACATCTCAAACACCAACATCTCGAACACCAACATTTCTAACACAAATATTTCGAACACCAACATTTCCAATCCCAACCTCTCGACAAACATCTCCAATACCAACATCTCGAATCCGGATATCGCGAGCCTGATCTCCAATACGAACATTTCAAACACAAACATCTCGAACACGAACATTTCCAACACGAATATCTCGAACACCAACATTTCCAACGCATCCATCACGGACGCGACGTACATCATCACCAATACGGGAAACACCACGGGGTCTTACGCCGTGAAATTGGCGGGGAATGCGCCGAGGACGAACCTGCAATTGATTGTGAGCAAGAGCTACCAGACGCCGACCAACGTGAATTGCCAGCTGGCTCTTCAGACGCAGAACGTTCCGGTAACAAACGTGGCCGCCCCACCGGTTGAGAGCGCCACCACAAGCAATTTCACGGATCCGACACTGACAGATCCGACAGTGACCAACGCAACCGTTAACCTAGCACCTGGTGAATCCGCGCTAGTCACCCTACGAGGTTCGACGGACGTCACAACAATGAAGGGGATCCGCACGACGCTGGTTCCGGTAGTTACGGCGCACGAGGCGGATACAAACTCGAACACGCCGAGATTCGTGATGCCGCTGTTGATCACTCTGGGAACGCTTCCGGGAGGCACAGTTGGCGTTCCTTACAGCGCCACTCTGCAAGTTTCTGGAGGCGCTGGGCCTTACACGTGGGCGATTCCGCTAGGCAATCTCCCGGCCGGGTTGACACTCAATACGACCACTGGAGCGGTTACGGGGACACCGACGGCCGCGGGCACGTCGACATTCACGGCACAGGTTGCCGATTCCAGTTCTCCTCAAAACCTCATCACGCGCGTACTTACGATTACGGTGTCCAAGGCGAACACTACAACTGCGATCACGTCGGTCGCACCCAATCCATCGGTCATCGGCCAGGCAGTTGTGGTGTCCTTCAGCATAACGGTGAATCCTCCAAGCTCTAGCGGCTCACCGTCGGGAACCGTGACGATTAGCGATGGAGCAGGCGCGACTTGTACGGCTACTCTGCCGGCAACCAGTTGCTCGCTGACTCCTCTAGTGATCGGTCCCGGAACTTTGACGGCGACCTATTCGGGCGATAACAACTTCAATGGTAGCTCTGGAAGCGCCGCAGATAAGGTGAGGGCGCTCACGACGACTACGATCATTTCGATTACGCCCAACCCCGTGGCAGTGGGCCAGCCGACGACCGTTACTTTCAGCGTGACCGTGGCCGCGCCCGGTAGCGGCGCACCGACGGGAACGGTGACGATTAGCGACGGCGCAGGCGCTACCTGTACGGCTACTCTGCCGGCAACCAGTTGTTCGTTGACTTCAATTACCGTTGGCTCCCATACATTGACAGCGACGTATTCAGGAGACGCCAATTTTGGCGGAAGCTCCGGGAATTCCTCCGTTCAGGAAACGGTCACGTACATGTTTTCAGGATTCATTTCGCCTCTTGTGACCGCAGGAACTTTCTTCGCGCCGAGCTTCTCCGGCACTGCCAATTTCGGAAGCGCTATCCCTATCAAGTGGCAACTGCTGGCCGGCAATGGGACTTTTATCAGCAGCTTGAGCTCGCTGACTTCCATGCAGGCGATAGCCAACAGCAGCTGCGCTGGCCCGCCGACCGGGCAGTCTTTCTTGCTCTTTTCACCCACAACGGGCGCTACCGGAAACAGCACATTCCGCTACGACTCCGGCAGCAACCAATTCATTTTTAACTGGGACTCCTCGGTGGTGTCGAGCGCGGGCTGCTACACGATCGTAGTGCAGCTCAGCGATGGGAGTCCGGTGAAGGCGACAACCATCCAGCTGCGATAGGAATGTAAGGCATACTTAAGACCGGGTCGCTGACGTTGCAACGTAGCCTCAGCTTCCGGATTGCCCGTTATACGGACAAGATAACGGAACGACTGCTACTGCGTTGGGGGTGGTGGAAACGGCTCATCAAAATGTTTGTTCGGCTGCAGGTACAGTTTGCGATGGGGCACATCGAACGTAACCACGAAGCGGCGGAACATCTCCATCCCGATCCCCGGATACGGCACCGCTGGCCCCCAAACATCGTGGAAGGTGAACGGCCCTAAGCGGACGGCCTTGAATACCCCCGAATAGCCCTTGTAGTTCGCACCCAAGCCATTGCCTAGCGTCGTTTCGTGCACGTTCGTGCCCTCCTTCACGACCTCATCTGCGACGGAGTCTTCCGATCCGGTATCGACGCGCAAGCGGTGCGTCACTGTCCTCGTTTCTGAGGCATCCAACGTCGCTTCAATAAAGAAGCGGTGGTTCTCGACGACTAGCGGGATCGATTCTGCCTTCTTAGGGGGACTGAACTCATCCGGCCCGAACACACGGAACTGCGAGCGATCGAAATCCATCTCCACGACATAGTTCTCGAATAACTCTGCCCCAATCAAACCGTGCATCCAACCGGGATTGCCGGTCCCGCTCAGGTCGATCAGGAAAGGCTCAGCCACCACTATGTCTAACGCGCCCATTCGCATCGTGAGCCGGGCCAGGTGCTTCACGGGGACATCGCCTTGGCCCGTGCCCTGCACCGTCCCTTCGCCGATAACCTTGAGCCCTGCCTCTTTGGCCACGAGTGGATCGACAACACCTTGGTACGCACCACTGTCGACCGCAAACCAGAACGGCTTGCCGTTGATTTCCACCGGCAGATAGAGCGACTTGCCCACCTTTCGTGCCTTGAGAACCACGGGGCGAGCCTGCGCTCTGACAGCGTGCGCGAGCATGGAAACCGCCAAGCAGGCCAGCGCTGCGGAGGGGAATCTACGATTCATACTGCCTCCTCTGGAAAACCTATGTACCCTAACGAATTGGGCCTCCCGTCGTCCATTTAAGAAAGGTTGAATTCCTATGGAATCTGCGAAAAACAATAGTTCACGGTCCAGCCGGATTGAGTTTGCCGGATTCGTCTTCGACCCCCGCTCCGGTGACCTTAGCAAGGGAGCCGAGGGTACCCGCTTAAGTCGTCAGCCTGCGATCGTGTTGCGTCTTCTGGCCGAGCGCGCCGGTGAGATCGTCACCCGCGCAGAGATCCGGGAAGTGCTGTGGAGCGGCACCATCCACGTCGATTTCGAACAAGGCATCAACTGGTGTGTCAGAGAGATCAGGAAGGCGTTAGGCGATGATCCTTCTCATCCTCGATTCATCGAGACCATCGCGAAGCAAGGCTATCGCTTCCTGCCAAGCTGCCGCCCAGCCGATGCGTTCTCACGCAGGACGCCACTCTCAGTGCTTTCCGGCAAGCAGGCGGCGGGTGTCCTCGGTTTTCTCGCTTTGCTAGTGATCGTAACGTTCGCGATGCGGCCGGCACAGCGAATCCCCCCGACGGTACTGGTGCTGCCGCTCGATAACTTCACGGGTGACACTCGTCTCAATAGCTTGGCCGACGCGCGCACGGATTACCTGATCGCTTCACTCGGCGCTGATCCCGCAGAACTGCGTGTCATTGACCGGCCCACGGCCTACAAATTCAAGAACACGGGAGATTGCATCCTCCATATCGGAAAACAACTACACGCCGACTATGTTCTAGTGGGTTCCATCGATCCCTCAGGTGACGGTCCGCGCTTGTCCGGGGGAGTGTTTCGCGTAGCAGATAACACTCAGGTTTGGTCTCGGGCGGATATCGATCCGCTGAACGACGCGGTCATGAGCGAACTACCGAAGGCGATTAGCGGTGTTTTGCGCTAGCGAGTCAGGGTTTTGGGTTCGAGTCACTGAGGAACTAAAAGCACAGGGCGTTATGAGGCCGACAACACCAAACATG
>Ga0126383_10000482_pt1 | contig 22253 bp, 18 predicted proteins | sample PanSoiMetPlot_35_FD_96882 | JGI IMG/M metagenome (GOLD analysis project Ga0126383, IMG submission 96882) | Tropical forest soil microbial communities from Panama - MetaG Plot_35 | ecosystem: Environmental > Terrestrial > Soil > Tropical forest > Bulk soil | place: Panama | collected 2016-02-17
GCAGTCGGCGACGTCCTCGCCAAAAACCACGATGCGCGGGTCACGTTTCAGCTCGGTGTGCAGGCAGCGGTTGATTAAATCGACCATCGTGCCGGGATTGCCGCTTAATTCAAGCTGGTCCTCGGTATCGAACTGGTCCGAGGTCGGATCGACGGCCGGCGAATAAATAAAATCCATGGCCGTGTCACCCGTGGGTTGGGCGCTGGCCAGCGCCTGGTCGGCAGCTTCGTTGACCTCGCGATCGACTTCGTCCTTGATCTGTTGCAGTTCATCTGCGGTGGCCACCCGTTGCTCCAGTATGGCCGAGCCGAAGCGCTTGATGGGATCTCGCTCAGCGTCGGCGACGCGTTCAGCTTCGCACCGGTACAGCTTTTCATCGTCGGATAATGAATGCGAGTAGGGCCGGATGACTTTTGCGTGGACGAACGATGGGCCGCGGTTCTTACGGCAGTTATCGACCGCGCGGCGCATGACGGCCAGCGATTCAATCGCGTCCGTGCCGTCACATCGCTGCCGGTAAAGGTTCGGGAAACCTGACACCAGTTTGGAAACGTCGCCGCCCGCGGTTTGGACTTCGGCCGGAACGCTGATGGCGTAGCCGTTGTCCTCCAGCAGGAAAACCACGGGCAGCCGCAAATTGCAGGCGGTATTCAACGCTTCCCAAAACTCGCCTTCGCTCGAGGTGCCGTCGCCGAGCGAAACGTAGACGACTTCATCGCCGTGAAAATTCTTAAATCGCTTTTTCAGCTCTTTGACTAACTTGATGCGATAGGTCGCTTCGGCAGCGCCCACGGCTTGCAACAGTTGCGTGCCCGTGGGCGATGACTGCGACACGATGTTCAATTCCCGTTGGCCCCAGTGCGAAGGCATCTGCCGTCCGTGCGAACCCGGATCGCTTTCTGCGCCCACGCTCTGGAGCAGCATCTCCAGCGGCGTCATGCCCAGTTGCAGGCACAAGGCGCGATCGCGGTAGTAAGGATAAAACCAGTCGTAGCCCGGGCGCAGGCACAGGCCCGCGGCCGTCAGGATGGCTTCGTGACCAGCGCCGCTAATCTGAAAGTAGATGCGGTTCTGCCCCTTCATCTGGATCTCTTTATCGTCGAGGCGCCGCGACAGGTACATGGTGCGAAACATCTTCAGCATCTCTTCGCGGCTGGGCTGAGGCGTTTCGCGTTCGCGGGGCTGCTTGGCGCGTTTGGGCTTGCGCGGCGGAGTGAGCCTGGTAATCGGCGAGGGCACCGCCCTGGGTTCAGCCTTCGCCACAGTCGTGGCGGTGAAGTCCGCTTCGGGCAATCCGCCCTCGAGCTTCTTCACCAGTCTTAGAACTTTGGTGTCACTCATGATGCTTGCGTTGGTGTCAGTGCCGGAGCGTTAGGTACGGGCCCAGGTGACAGTTACATCTTGATCCGGCCGGCACCACTTCGGGTACCTGACACTTCATTCAGAATTCGTCCTGCAATATCTGCCGGTACTCCTCGGCCATGCTTGGATGTCCGTGTGAAGACGCCACGTCAATGCCGCGCCGGTATGTTTCCCGGGCTTTTTCTATTTGCCGGGTGCGCTGATACGCAGCCGCCAACATTCCGTAAGCATTTCCTTCGTCGTCCGCTCCGTTGAGATATCGCTCAATCGTCTCGATCAGTTTCGCGTCATCGCCCGTCTTTTCGCATTCTTTCGCCAGCCCGAACAGCACGGACGTATTGGCGGGATCATTGGCGAGCATTTGCTCGAAGATTTCGATTCGTGATGCGGCCATATTGTAGTGAACGGTGAATGGTAAATGGTGAAACGTTTAAATCGCCGGACGCTGCCTTAGATCCATTTACTATTTACCGATTTCTGACGCTGCTGCCTTAAATCCGTTTACTATTTACCATTCACGATTTACCAATAATCAGCTTCGCGATCGTCTGCAACTGCATGTTCGACGTGCCTTCATAGATCGCCCCGATCTTCGAATCGCGCCAGTACTTCTCGACCGGATAGTCTTTCACAAAGCCATAACCGCCGTAGAGTTCGATGGCCTTGGAGGTGATTCGTTCCGCGGCGCGCGATGAGTAGAGCTTGGCCATCGCGGCCTCTTTCACGAAATTTTGCTTCGCATCTTTCATGCGCGCGGCGTTGTAAACCATCAGGCGGGCGGCTTCCAGGTCTGTCGCCATCTCGGCCAATTGAAACTGCACGCCCTGGAACTCGCTGATGCTCTTGCCGAACTGCTGCCGCTCTTTGGTGTAATTGAGGGCCGCTTCCAGCGCGCCGCGAGCGATGCCGATCATCTGCGCCCCGATACCAATGCGGCCTTCGTTCAGCGTTTCAATCGAGGTCTTGTAGCCTTTGCCGACTTCGCCGAGAATGTTCTCTTTGGGCACCCGGCAATCTTCTAAAATCAACTCAGTCGTCGACGAAGCGCGAATGCCGAGCTTGTTTTCTTTCTTGCCCACGGCGAATCCTTCAAAGCCGCGCTCGACGATGAAGGCGGTGATGCCGCGATAGCCGGCGTCAGGATTGGCGTTGGCGAAGAGCACGAAAATCTCGGCCTCTTTGCCGTTGGTAATCCAGAGTTTGCGGCCATTCACCACGAAGTGATCGCCGGCGTCAACGGCGCGAGTCTGCATCGCGAAAGCATCTGAGCCCGAACCGGCTTCGCTCAACGCATAGGCGCCCACCTGGTCGCTCGCTAACCGTGTCAGGTACTTCTTTTTCTGTTCCGCATTGCCCCAGCGAATCAACGCGTTGTTGACCAGAGTGTTCTGCACATCGACCAGCACACCTATTGAAGCGTCTACCCGCGAAAGCTCCTCCACGGCGAGTATCGCCTGGAAAAACGAGCCACCGGCGCCGTTGTATTCCTCCGGCGTTTCAATGCCCATGAGGCCCAATTCGAAACACTGTTTGAGCAACGCCGGATCCAGATGCTGTTGCTCGTCCATCTCTTCGACGCGCTTGCGAATCTCGCCTTCGGCAAATTCGCGCACGCTGTCGCGAAACATTTGTTCGTCTTCCGAAAGCGTCGTCAATGGGCGCGCGAACGATTCTTCCAAAGCTGTTTGAGTCTGAGTCATATAATTGCCGGACCGCGGGAAAGGGTTATTTGACGATCTTGAATCGACATCATAATCAACGCCGCGCGCAAAAGGCAAAAGTGGAATCGCCCCGGCGATGCGAGCTTATCTACCGGGTCTCGTCGATGATCAGGAGCCCGCCGGAGGCGTGCGTAACTCGATGATCAGGAGCACGCCGGAGGCGTGCGTACCGGGGCTGCAACTGTCGCATTTTTCCGGCTGCTCGTGTTTGAATGTGAGGGCGGTCATTGGCGCCGGGATGGAGAAAATCAAGGCATAAACATTGCTCTGTGAAACCTGACTGAAGGCCGCGTCTCGCAAACCAGGTGAAGGAAAACGCAAAGAGAAGCTTTACGCCGGTAGGACTCTTGCTCACTGCCGCCGGGATTGTTCTGTTCGTCTATTTTGTGAACCGCGCGGGGCTCGGGGAGATCTATGGTGGGATCAAACGACTGGGCACAGGCTTTCTGCTCGTGATCGCCATTTCCGGAGCGCGGCACATCGTCCGCTCGGCCGCCTGGTGCCTGTGCATGGAGCCGCCCCATCGTTTGAAATTCTCAGACGCGCTGCGCGCGCGTTTAATGGGTGATGCGATTGGAAACATTCTGCCGATTGGCAGCTTCGCGCTGGCTGAACCGTCCAAGCCGATCCTGATCCGCGATCGGGTTCCGCTCATGGCGGGATTTTCCAGCTTCGTGATCGAGAACGTCTTTTATGCCCTCTCTGTCGTCATCTTCGTTTTCGCCGGCATGATGGCCCTGCTGCTGACCTTTCACCTGCCGAAGGGTCTGCGCATTGCGACGGTCATAACCATCGCGGTGATTGCCGTGCTGGTCGTCATCACCATGGTGCTGGTCCGCCGCCAGGTGAGGTTCGTCAGCCGGGCCGCGGCCTTTGGTCACCGCCGCGGATTCGATGGGAAATGGATCGACAAGTCCCGGATGTTTGAAGACCGCGTCTACGGATTTTACTCGCGCAACGCCCGGCGTTTTCTGCCTATCCTGTTACTGGAGTCGTCCTTTCATCTGGCGGGCGTATTAGAGATCTACGTGACGCTTTACTTCATTAGTCCTGAACAAGCGCCCACGCTGTTCACCGCGTTCATCCTGGAATCAGTCAACCGGATTATCACCATGGCGTTCAAGTTTATCCCGCTGCGCATGGGAGTTGACGAAGCGGGAACGGCCAAAGTCTCGAAGGTCTTGCGCTTCACTGAAGCCTCAGGAGTAACGCTGGCGATAGTGCGCAAGGGTCGCGATCTCTTTTGGGCAGTCATCGGCATCGCCCTGCTGGTCCATCGGGGCTTTTCGTTGCGGGCCATCGCGTCCGAGACTGACGTCTTAAACGCATCTTCATTGGAATCGCACCTGATCGAGTCCAGCCAGACATAAGACCAAAAGGGCGCCTCTAAGCAATTCAGGCCGTTTCGATCTAGACTGTCGCTTCAGCAAACTTATATTTGAGGATCGAGAGATGAAGCGCATCACAGTCGTCCTACTAAACGTCTCGCTCACGCTGGTCCTGGTGACGACCGGCACTTCACAAACATCGACCAAACCACGCGCACATGTCGTGATTCTTAGCACGACCGACATGCACGGGCGGGTTTTCCCAATCGATTACTACACCAATAAGTACGACAACGTGGGGATTGCGAAAGTCGCCACGCTGGTGAAAGAAGCGCGGAAGAACGATCCGGATCTGCTGCTGCTCGATTCCGGCGACACGATCCAGGGAACGCCGCTCGAATATTTTCACAACAAACGCAATAACACCCCGCCCGATCCGATGATGCTGGCGATGAACGCCTTGCACTATGACGCGATGACAGTCGGAAATCATGAATACAATTTCGGTTTACCGGTGTTGGAGAAAGCCCGCCGGGAAGCGCAATTTCCCTGGCTGTCCGCCAACACCTGGGAAACGAAAGGTGATGAAGCAATAGCTCATTACGAGCCCTACATCGTTAAGGAAGTCCAGGGCGTCAGGGTCGGCATTTTGGGCTTGACCACTCCGGGCATCCCGAATTGGGAGAACCCGCCGAATTACGCAGGGCTCCTGTTTCGTGAAACAGTCGGTGAAGCGAAGGCCTTTGTATCAATTTTGCGTGATCGTGAAAAGGTTGACGTCGTAGTTATCGCCATGCACATGGGGATTGAACAGGATTTACGGACGGGGGTTCCCAGTCCTTCGCAGGTGCCGAACGAAAATGCGGCGATAGCTATTGCTCAACAGGTGCCGGGCGTGGATGTGATCCTGATGGGACATACCCATCGGGAAGTGCCGTCGTTATCAGTCAGAACTAGTGCGTCAACTGCGGCGGGCCTAGGCGGTCAATTGGTTCCCTACGGGGATGTTCTGCTAACCCAGGCGAACCGTTGGGCCAGTCACGTCGCGCGCGTCGATCTTTATCTGGAGAAGAATGCCGGCGGCCGTTGGCAGGTGATGATGAAATCTGCGCGCACCATTCCGGTCACGGAGAAAACCGAAATCGATCCGGAGATCGCCAAAATCGGCGAACCTTACGACAAAGAGACGCAGGCCTGGCTGGGACGGGCCATTGGCGAATCGAGCGAGGAACTGACGGCGAGCGGGTGCCGCGCTCATGACAGTGCGATTATCGATCTGATTCAGCGCGTGCAGCTCGAAGCCGGCAATGCTGACGTCTCGCTGGCCGCCTGCTTTAACGAGCGGGCGCGCATTCCCAAAGGATCGGTGACGGTGCGCGACATCGCCGGCCTCTACGAATACGAAAATACGCTGGTCACTTTGGAATTGACGGGTCAACAGCTAAAGGATGCGCTGGAACATTCGGCGCGCTACTTCAAGGAATATCAACCGGGAAAATCGCTGAATGATTTGGTCGATACGCGCGTTCCTGGTTTCAACTTCGACGTGGCGCAAGGTGTTTCTTATGACATCGATCTCACCAAACCACTCGGCCAGCGTATTCAGAATCTAAAATTCAAAGGGCAGCCATTGTCGATGACGCAGCAGCTGCGGGTGGTCACTAATAACTATCGGGTGAATGGCGGCGGCGGCTACACCATGTTCAAGAATGCGCCGGTGGTCTTTCGCTCAAGCGCCGAAGTGCGTGAATTGATTATCGACTGGGTTGAGAAGAACAAAACGGTTCCCACGGTAACCGACAACAATTGGAAGATTATCGGGGCCCAGTAGGAGCGCGCGCATCCCTGGAGCGCACGCATCCCTGCGTGCGGTACGCAGGCATCCTGCCTGCTCTTGATTGAAAGAATCCGGCAAGGATGCCGGAGGCCCGCAGGGAAGGATGCCTGCGCTCCGGATTATTCAGCCAGGATGGCCAACAATTTCTCGTGAATGCCGCCAAAGCCGCCGTTGGACATGATCGCAACGACGTCGCCGGGGCGCAGCTCGCCGGTTAACGTCTCTACAATTTCGTCGACAGCGGCGATCGCCTGAGCTGATTTGCCCGTGGCGGCGATCTCATCTATGAGCTTTTCAATATCAAGCACGCCGCCCATCTCGGCCGCGCGTTGGGCGTCGTACACGCGCGAAACTATCACATAGTCGGCCGGGGCGAACGCTTCGATGTACGCGTCCTGAAATGTCGCATGGCAGGAGGTGCGCGAGCGGGGCTCGAAGACAGCCACCAGCCGGCGGTCCGCATATTTTGTCTTGAGCGCCGCGAGCGTCTCGCGCACGGCAGTCGGGTGATGGGCAAAGTCGTCGATTACCGTGACGCCGTTTACCTCGCCGCGCACTTCGAGGCGGCGGCGGACGCTTTTGAAAGTTGCGAGCGCAGCGCCAATCGATTCCCGCGAAATGCCCCACGCATCGGCCGCGACAATCACCGCCAGGCAGTTGCGCACATTAAAGTCGCCGATCAAAGGAGTCGAGAACTCAGCCCAGGGCGAGCCCTCACGCCAGACGCCGAAAGCCGTCCGCCCTTCCGCAAAGCGGATGTCGCGCGCCTGCCACCTGGCGTCTGCGGCGGTGCCGAAGGTCTCCAGGTTGGTAAACAATTTCCGCCCGAACGACCGGGCGACCTCGCGCACCGGCGGACTGTCCCAGCCGGCGATTAGTCGGCCGCTGCCCGGCACGAGATTCATCAAGCGGCGAAACGCCAGCTTCACGGCGTCGAGATCTTTGTAGATGTCCGCGTGATCGAACTCGATGTTGTTGACGATGGCAATCTCAGGCAGGTAGTGCATGAACTTCGGCCCCTTGTCGAAGTAGGCCGTGTCGTATTCGTCGCCTTCGATGATGAAGTAGTCGCTATCGGTAACCCGAAAGCTGACGCCGAAGTTCTGGACCACGCCGCCCACCATGAACGATGGATTCAAGCCGGCTTGATCCATGATCCAGGTCGCGATGCTGGTCGTGGTCGTCTTGCCGTGTGTGCCCGCGACCACCAGCGAGCGGCGCCCGCGAATGAATTCATCCTTCAGGACTTCCGGCAGAGATCGATAAACGAGGCGCCGGTCGAGGGTCGCTTCGACTTCCGGATTGCCACGCGGAATCGCATTTCCGACGACGATGCAGTCGGGCGCCGGATTGAGATTGGCGGCGTTATAGCCGCGCATTATCTGTATGCCGATCGACTCCAGCATGGTGGACATCGGCGGATAAACATTCTCGTCCGAGCCACTCACGTGATGGCCGCGCGCTTTGAGCATGCCGGCCAACGAAGCCATCGCGGTCCCGCAGATTCCGATCAGGTGATAATGCATTTTGAAGTCTTGTCAGAACCGGGAGCGGTAGCGACCGGGCCCAGTGAATCGCTCTGAATCAAGTGGCCCGGTCGCTACCGCTCCCGGTACTGATATGTTTACGTATCTGCGCGGGCCGCCACAATTAAATCATGGAACTGCCGATCGAGTTGGTCGATGCACTGATTTCTTTCCAGGTTGACGATCGCCAGTTCCTTGATAACCCCGTCTTTCTGGTCCACCGGAATTGATTCAAACTCGTAAACTTTTTCCTGAACATGCCAGAGTTTGCAGACGGTCTGCGCCAGTTGGGCAAAGCTTTCGCCCAGCGTGCCCTTGAATTCAGGCACGACGTTGCCTTCCTTTTTATAGACTTTGTTCTGCGCAAAGGTCAGGCGTTCCAGCGGGATCTGGCCGCCGAGAGCCGCGCTCATGAATTCGTCAATCTCCTGCTGCAACTGCTGCTCCTGAGCGCGCAGGCTCGGGAGGCGATCCGCCTCATCTGTATGCCACAGCTTCAGCTTGACCGTAGCCAGCTTGTCGCACAGTGATCCCAATGTTTCAGCCAAATCAGTTGCTCCGTGAAAGCTATTGAAATTTTTGTCAATCTCCGCGCCGGGTGCTCAGATGGTTTTTGATCCGAGTTGCCTCACCACGCTTGATGAGCGCCAGGATCCAGCCGGAAAACGTCGCCGCGTCCAACGTCAGGGTTATTATAAGCACATAGGCGAAACGCACGGGATTCAACAGCCACGAAATCCCTCGTCCGTTGCGCTGCGCCCAGATGCGTCGCGCGACCCGGGCCCCCAGACCAACGAGGGGGACCAGCAGCCACCAGAAACTTTTCCAGATACCTAAGATGATAAACGGCAGCGCCAGCAGATACAGCCGCGCGACGCCATAGTGCCACTTGTTTTGGCGGCCGGCCCAGGCATTCACGCTCGAGTAAAGCCGAAAGCGCTTAAAGGTGCTCCCGAGCCCCGGACGCAAATGAAAGTGAACCGTTGCTTGCGGGGCCCATTTAAAAAGGTGTCCCTTCCGCTCGATCTCTTCAAAAAAAATCAAATCTTCGGCGGCGCGCAAATCAGGAAAACCACCGGCAGCCTGCCACACGTCTCGGCGCACGAGCGATGAAGCGATGAACGGACCGCGGCATGGCCCAGTTTCGCGCTGCACTTTTTGATCGATGTAGGCGATGGCGGCGCAGGCGGTGAAAAAAGTATCGGTCACCGGTTCAAAGTTGCCGCAGATGATACCCGCCTCGGGGTTTGCATCCAGGACGGCGATTAACTGCGCCAGCCAGTCCGGCTCCAGGCGATTGCCGGCGTCAGTGAAAGCAATCCACTCGTAATGAGCCTGCGCGACGCCGATATTCCGGCCCTGCCCGGGCAACGCCCGGCGCGCTTCAATCAGGCGAAATGCCGGATTCGCCTCGCAGACCTGGCGCAGCGCTGCGATGGTGCCGTCGCGGCTGCCGCCATCGACAAAAATAATTTCATCAGGTGGCCGGGTCTGCCGGCTGATGCTGTCAACCAGTTCCTGGATTGTCCCGGCTTCATCGCGCACCGGAATCACCAATGAGATTTTCTGCTCGCTCACTGAGTTATTTTTTGCCGGAACGTTCGTGTGTTGTCGTGGCCGGAGTCGGCGCTTTACCGGAACTCGCTGCGATCGGGTTGTTACTCGGGTGTCCCCAGAGCTTCAAAGACCACAAAATCACTTAGCGCCGGACGTTGGCCCGCGTGCTCAATCTTGTTAAGCGGAACCTTGCCATAGAACGAGGCCCACATCGTGAACGTGCTCGGCGCGCCCATCAGGTAATCACATTGCGCGAAGGCGTACATGTCCTCGATCAAATCCCCGGTGCCGTAAGTGACGTTGAAGGCGTCGTACATTTTGGGGTCTTGCACCCAGTCGGAACAAATCAGGAAAGCTACGCGCCGGCCGGGAAACAGTTCCTTCACTTCGGCCATCAACTCGGCATAGCGTTTGGCGCTGTAGAACCACTTGCGGGTGTTGTCGAAATGAATGATGCCGTGTCTGATGTGGACGCCAATCAGGACGTCGGCATTTTCGCGCGCCCGCGAAATCAATTCATTGATCCGTTTTTCATTGGCCTCGTGCGGCCGGAAGAAATCGCGAATTCGATCGGCATGCTTTCTCAGGGAATCGTAATCGCGAAAGCCCCAGCCGCGCAGTAGCGTCAGCCGGCCGCTCCGCGCCAATGCCACAAATGCCGGGTCGTCCAGCCGGAAGATTGCGTCCCAATCGTAGATCGTGATTGCGCGCGCGAACCCAAGATTGCCGCCCAGTTTGTCTATGACGCGCACCGAAAAATTGGCCGCGTGATAAAGCCAGCGGCGCAAACGCGGCCGCGCATTCCGGTGAGGGGTCTTCGCGGGAAAGCGGCACAGCAAGTCCGTTTCAGTCGCCGGAAAACAGTCGGCGTAGTTTTCAAACGCCAGGCAACTCACCGGAAAGTCGCTTTCGATCGACCGTCCGATGAAGTGCGAGAACAGAAGCAACATGTTCCCCAATTGTCCCGGCTTGTCGGCGATGACGATCATAGGTTCAGGTTGCGATAGAGCGCGTCGTACTCAGAGACCCCGTCGTCGCCGCGATAGGTGACGATGATATCGGCCAGCTTGAACGAGTGGTTTCTCAACAATTCATCAACCTCGTAATACTGACAGGTGTTGCGGTAGAGATGATGATTGTTCATTTCGACGAGCACAAACCGGGTGCGTTCCAGGGTCCGTGGGCCGCCTTTCAAAATCTCGGCCTCAGTGCCCTGAGTGTCGAGCTTAATCAAAAGCACCTGCTGGTTGGGAAACTCTTCGTCGAGAGTCGAAACCCGCACGGTGATTTGTTGGTCTTCGTGCAGACGCGCCTGAAAATCCGACGGCGTCTGTTTCAGTTCCGCCTGATCGATCTCGTTCAGCGAAGACGAGAGGTTGTTGGCCGTGACATGCAAAGTGGCCTCGCCGCCCTGGCGGCCCAGCGCCAGCGGCTTAACCACTACCGTCGGGTGTTCGGCTTCCGCTTTTTTCAGCAGCGGCAGCATGCGGGCGTTTGGTTCAACGCAGAACACCTTATGTCCGGGAAAGGCGGCCGCGAACAGCGTGGCCGTGCCGCCGTTGGCTCCGCCCACATCAATAACGATTTCGTCCGGCGCCGGAGTGACGTGTTTTTTGATATAGCGCATCGCCGACGTCAAATGCTGCTCCGGATCGGTGAGCAGGGACCCCTGCAAATAAGTGCGCAGATTCTGACTGCGTCTTACCGGCAGAAAATAAAAATCTGCGGCGCGCCGGACAATGCTCTTTAAGAAACTCATAGTCTGCGGCTGTACCTGCGGCCTACTTCAGGATGGCCAAATTGTCACCGAAGCTTTCAAACGGGTGGCGCCTAACTTGATCGCCCGTAATCGGATTAAGTTTTTCCCAGACTTGTCTTGACTCGATGATAAGCCTTCTTACTGTTCTGATAGAACGGCTGCCCACCAAAAAGGCAGTACAGAAATTTGTGAGCGACGCCGGGTAAAACGACGGTGGCCGGACGCGCCTGCAATGCTTTTCTGGCCATGCGCCGCGCGGCCTTTCGATCGCCGCCATTCAAATAATAGCCGCCGGTGGTGAAGAACATATTCATCATCGACTCCTTCTCCAGGCGACGAATTTCCGCCGGAAGATCGGGCGTGGCGAAAAATTTGCGGTACATGTATTCGAGTTCGGGCGCGGCCTTCACCGCCTGAGCGACGGTCTTTGATTCTTCATGCAACCGGTAGGTTGATAGCAACTCCGGGAAATAAGCGAACGAGTGACGAATGCCTGCCCGCAGCCAGAAATCCCAATCCATAAAATAGTAGTAGTGCGGATCGAGTAACCCGATGTCCTCCATTACCCGGCGCCGGATGAAGGCCGATGGCTGGGGTATCGGGTTATGACAGTTGGCCACCAGGGCGCGGTAACTGAACTCAGGCGCGATCATTCTTTCGATTGGCGTCCCGTCGGCTTCAGTCAGCAGTGTATCGCCATAGACGATGTCGACGTCGGGATGCTCTTGAAAATACGCGACCGCTTTACTGACCGCGCCCGGCAGATAGGTGTCGTCGGAATTCAGCCAGGTGATGATGTCGCCCCGCGAGCGTTGCCAGCCTTTATTGATCGTGGGAGTCTGGCCTCGATTCGCATGCGACTCCCAGATAAAGCGATCGCCATAACTGCTTAGAATCTCGCGTGTGTTGTCGGTCGAACCATCGTCGATAACGATGTGCTCGATGCGCGGGTAATCCTGCGCCAGCACAGTTTCGATCGTCTCGGGAAGAAAGGCCGCCTGGTTGTAAGTAGGCGTGACGATCGAAACCAAAGGCAGTTCTGATTCTGACTCACTCATCTGGATCGTTCTCACTTCGTCGCCGCAATTAATGCCTGGCCATTGTTGCTGCGCACTGTTTCCGCGAGCGACTGAGCCACCACGGCATGTCCGTCCGTATCAAGATGTGAATCCTGACTGGTTGAGTAAATACTTATGTTGTCCTGGGCCGCGCGACCTCGCAAGGCCGCAGTCATATCGATAAAGGGAATTCCCGCCTGCTTACAAAACCTGGCCAGCTCGGCGCCAAAGTCGGCGTCGCTGTCCAGCTTGCCGCCGGGCAAATACGCATTCTTATCGGCTTCGCTATTGAACCTCACGTAAGGCGCCATGACCCGAACTTTGATCGGAATGAAGACTATCAGGAGCTTCACCCCGCGCGCCGCGCATAGACGATAGCCTTCGTCAATCGCTTTTCTGGTTTCGCTCATGCCGACCGGTTCCTGGGCCGGCTCGTCAGGCTTGTAAGTGTAGTCGAGGAACAGCCGCCGCAGCTGTCCGGTGTTGTCTTGAAACATGCGCGGCGAGCCGAAGGTGTTGGGGATGGTCCGACCAAGCAGTCGGGCGACGATTGAATGTTTTGTGTAACGCAGGAAAAGCGGATCGTGCTGATCCTGGTTTGCTTTCCACGAGGCGAACCGGCTTGCATCAGTCAAATCGTTGCCTTCGAATATCTGCCACACCACCAGCCGCGGATCGTAATTGAAGCCATATCTCTTCAAGACGATCAGTTCCTGCTGCGGTCCATAATAACTGCGCCCCAGATTGACGATGCTCAGGTTGGTCGCGGCCTTGAATTTTTGCGCGAAAGTTTCTGCTTCCGGCACATCACCTGCTTCGGTAAACGAATCACCGATAAAAACTACATCAGCTTTCCGCAAATTCAACTCGTTGCGAAAACCGTTCTCATCGGTGCGATAAGTCAGGAACCTGGTTTCCGGCGACAACCGGCCCTCCCAGGTCACACGCGGCTTGCGGGCAAACCCGAGTTCCTCGTCCGGGATGTTGTTCTGGCGGGTGATGGTGACACCGTCAAACCAGACGTCGGTGTGCGATGGCTGCCAGGCCCCTTCAACGATAAAGGCATAGCCGAGATCCGCCAGGCCCACGGTGACGAGGATGCTGACCAGCAACGTGATCGATTTGAGAGTCGCTTGCTTCCGGCGAGCGCCGGTTGCAAACCCGGCGGCGCTCAAACAAACGGCGAACAGCAGCAGCGGCACGCCGGCATAGATGTCGATCAGGCGGTAGTGCCCCCAACCAAACAGGCCGCGAGGTCTGAAGATCGGGATGACGAGAAAGTAAGCGGCGGCCAGCCAGAACAGAATAATAAACAGAGGATGCCAGGCTCTCCGGGAAATCAAATCAGGCCCCCTGCTTCCGGCTTAATTCGCTTTGCGAGGAAATAACCTCAGTGCAGATGTCGGTGAGACTGCGCGTAAGGTTCCAGTTCGGAAAGTGCGACCGTAGTTTGCGCAGGTCACTGATGTAGCAGATGTGATCTCCGATGCGGTTCTGCTCGACGTAGGTCCAGCTGATCTTCCTGTCGATGAGCTGCTCGATCAGATCGATGCATTCCAAAACCGAAGCGCTGTTATCGCGTCCACCGCCGATGTTGTACACCTCACCGGGCCGCGGGTTCTGGTAGAACTCTTCAAACGCCCGGATGACGTCGTAACTATGAATCTGATCGCGGACCTGCTTGCCCTTGTAGCCGAAGATGTTGTAAGTGCCGCCGTCGAGCGCCACCTTGATGAGATATGAGATAAAGCCATGCAGCTCGACTCCGGAGTGGGCCGGCCCGGTCAAACATCCGCCGCGGAAGATTCCCACCTTCAACCCGAAATATCTTCCGTACTCCTGGGCCACCACATCGCCGGCAACTTTTGAGGCGCCGAACAACGAGTGCAGTGATCGATCGATACGGCATTCTTCACTAATGCCGTGAAAATCCGCCGGCTCCGCATAGTCGTAGCGCCGTTCCAGTTCCACCAGCGGCACTTCATTGGGCGCGTCGCCATAAACCTTGTTCGTGCTCATGTGAATGAAGACGGCCTCAGGACAGATTTGGCGAGTGGCTTCCAGCAGGTTGATGGTCCCGACGGCATTGACGTCGAAGTCAATCAGCGGGATGTCGCGCGCTTTGTCATGCGACGGTTGCGCGGCGCAGTGAATAATCAAATCAAAGCCGGATGATTTGAAGAGCGCCGAGATCCCTTCGCGATCGCGAATGTCCAGCGCCACGTGTCTGAAGTTGCTGGTTTGATCGATAAGACGCTGCAAATTCCATTGGGTATCGCCCTGCGGTCCAAAGAACTCGCGGCGCATGTTGTTGTCGAGGCCGACAACTTCGTGTCCCTGCCGCTCGAAATGTAAAACGGCTTCAGATCCAATTAATCCGCTTGAACCGGTTACGAGAACTTTCACAGATGAGACCTCACCCTTCAGATACCCAACGTCTTGTCCTTACTGTAGTTGCTGGATGCGTTTGGGACAGTGATCACTGACAAGAGTTTTTGCTGGATTGCCATCAGATTATGCCTACACTCAAAGAAGATGTCGAACTCGCCTTTGCCGGCATTGTGCTCCGTTCAGATGTTGAGAACCGGGGCAGTAGCCCGACCGTCAGGGAGGGCTCAGAGGCGCGTTGGGAGCCCTCTCTCACGGTCGGGCTACTGCCCCGAGGCGAGCGCCGCATGGCCGAATCTGACTTCACATCTCCTTGGTCAGCACGACCAGCATGTGATCGCGCGCAGAGGTCCACCAGCAACTCTCCCAACGGCCAATCTGTTTGATTACCGGGAGCCGTGTCATTACTTTTTCCAACCCTGGGAACTGTACGAAACGGCGATAGGTGACGAACGCGATATTTTTCAAAGCCTCGTCGATCCTGGTTCGCAGCCCGGCTGGTTCATAGCGCAACAGCCGGCTCGAGCTTACCCGGCAGCGCAACTTAGGAGCGGCCCACGCAAACCACTCCGGGCAAAAGAAGGCCACGTGCTCAGGCATGCCGCTATACCAGTAGTTGACTCCGGCCAGGCGCCACGACCACGCGCCCGTGTTGCCGGTAAAGATGATCAGTTTTCCGCCAGGCTGCAGGCGTGCTTGCAGTTTGTCCAGGGCGCGCATTGGCTGTGGCAGATGTTCAATGACATCAATCAAAGTAATCGCCCCGAATTGCTGATCGTCTTCCGGCAATGACTCAATCGTGCTGCCGATAATGCTGATGCCGCGCGATTCGGCAGCGCGGCGCGCGTCGCTGGACGGCTCGATGCCAAAGCGCTGCCATTCAGGACCGAGAAAATTCAGAAAGTCTCCGCGGAAACAACCAACGTCCAGGACCGTTTGTTCAGGCAGTTGCCGGAGGTCCTGCTTTATTTCCTGCCATACTTCGCGATCTGATCCGTGTTGCCACCAGTCTTCGCTGGAGAGACCCCGGTAGTACGCTGCCAGGACTTCCGCGGTAGCCGCGGGAAAGCGAAAGTGCAGATGACAATTCCGGCAGCGGTACATGGAACCGGCCTCGGCAGGCGTGCTCTTCGGCTGGCCCAAAAAATCTTCGGTGAACACGGGCAGGGCGCCGAGCAGGGCGCAGTCGGCGCTGTCACAGGCGATGCAGGATATGGCCATAACAAATTCGGCGCGAGCTTCTGTCTTAGCCTTCCTCTCTTGCCAGGCCGGCCGCGACGGCATAGCGCTTCAACTTCCGCAGCCAGAACGGGTATCTGGATCGGCACGAGGCCATGACCGGATAGTCTCGATTGAGGTGCTTAACCGGCTGTTGCCGGCGCGCTTCCGCCAAACGCGCGAATGCGTCCTGATAGGTCGTCACCATCTTCTCCAACGAAAACGCCTGACCGGTTTTCCATGCTTGCAGACGCATGCGCGAGACTTGCTCTCGATCGCCGGCCAGCCGCGCCAGTCGATCGGCGAACCCGGCCATGTCTCCGACTTCCACCTGGAACCCGTTCTCGCCCTCGCGGACCACTTCGGTCAGGCCGCTTTTGATTTTGGTGACGACGGGAATTACTCCGTGGGCCATCGATTCGAGCATGGCCAAAGGAAGACCTTCCGAGTCGGACAACAAAACGACGGCGTCGAGTTCCTTCAGGCGTTGTCTCACTTCAGGAGGGCTGAGCCATCCCCACATCTTCACCTGAGCAGTGACGTTGTTGCGCTTGAATCCGGCGGCGATCTCCTCACGTTCTTCGCCGTCGCCGATCACATGCAGTTCAAATGGAAAGTTCTGGCGCTTGAGCTCCTCAGCCAGCGGGATCAAATCCAAAGCACGCTTATGACCCTGAACCAGGCGGCCGAGATACGCAATGCGAAACGGCTGATCCGCGTTACGCTCAGGCCGCTCCTGCATTTCGCTTAAGGACAAAGACGGAACGCCGTATGGAATATAACGGCCGCGCGCCGGGGGAATTGAACACTCATCGATAATCCGCTGATGAATTGACTGGCTGACGCCGACCGCACAGTCGACGAACTGCGCGTAATGCTTCAAGGGCGAGTAGAAAGCTGGTCCATCAGCATGTACTACCGCCATGGTGGCGACCGACTGGTCCAATAACGGCAGCGCCAGCCAGCCGGCATCGGGTGAGATAGAGACAACCAAGACATCGGCCTGCTCCTGATTCACCCAGGCAGCCAGACGTTGGGCTTGCTGTTCCGGCAGGTGCGTCGCGCGCCAGAGGTCGAGCCGGACTTCCACGCCCGCCGCCATCATTCTGCGCACCACCGAGTCATCGCCGCCTGGCCGAGCGACAACTGTGACACGCTCTCCACGATCGGCGAGCGCGCAGGTCAATTCCGCGAGAAACGTAGTGGCCCCGCCAAACGGGGGCATCGTCACGGTAGCGTCAACGAAAACCGAGCGCATTGATTCAAGAATTAGCCGGGCTGTTGCTGGGGGACGCGCAGCTCTCGCAGAAACACCGCGGAGTTCGCGGGCTCAGGGTGCAAAGGCGCCTGGTGCGGCGCCAGTATGGGGAGCTTTTCCTGCAAGAGACGGGCGGCATCGTAGATCGATTCGACGTTGGTGAATTCCAGATAAGCCGGATTTGACGGAGCAATGGACTCTTTCACTCGCTTGGCGAACCGATAGAGAGTTTTATTTCTGCGGACGGTCCGCTTCAGGGCCTGCAAGTTGGAGCTGTGCTGGCGCGCCCGTGCCTGCCGGGTGGAGAGATGTTGCTGCCAGAGACGGTCAAATCGGTCGTCGCTGCCGTAATAATCTCGCATGAAGCCGGCGAGTTCTTTGAACTCCGGTCCCACATCGTCATGGTCTTCGTACGCGGCCAGTTCCGCGAACATGGCCACGAAATAGGTATCCATGTTTACCGGGTACTGAAACTTCTGCGGACAAAGCTGCTGGAAAGATTTGTAGGTCGCGTGCAAGTACGGCGGGATCAGGTATCTCATCGGCGCCGGCACCCCGGCCAACAGATCGGTTTTGTACATCGCGGTGTAGGCCCCAAATTTTCCCTTACGATCGAAGCGCATGCCGGTATTGCTGTTCATGCTGGCGCCGGTAATGCCGAGTGGCAGATCGATAAAATGATAACTGTCGACGGTACAGAGCAGCTGGCAAGCCGTCGAGTAGTCGGGAAAGGGCGGCACAAAAAACCGATTAGTGCGGCGCGCGGCTTTTTCCACCAGCGCCCGCTCGACCACACCGTTGTGCATTCTGGGGATGATGGGAACGATGTCTTCGGGTTGAAAATCGCAGAGCGCCTTGATTACCGGATCTGAAGCAATCTCGATCAGCTTTCCGGTCACGAAATCGCACGACAGAGAAGACTTGAACTTCGGATCGGGAATGTCCGGGTGCTGGTAAAAGCCCTGCGGCCAGACGAGCAATTTCACGTCCAGCTGCGAGATCAACTCGTACGCGGTGGCCAGACAATTGGGCAATAAGCCATCGTCGTCGGAGAGGTACGCTACGAACTTGCCCCGTGCATGGGTGAATGCAAAGTCCCAGTTATCGCACATCGACAAGTCGCGACCAGGATTCACGTATCTCAGCCGGTTCGATTCGCCGCGGGCCGCCTCGAAAACATCTTTGGTGTCGTCGGTCGAATTGTTATCACAAACCACGACTTCATAGTCATCGAAGGTTTGCCGCATCGCCGTCTGGAGTGACCCTCGCAATAACGACGCCCGATTTCTCGTGGGCATGACGATGGAAAAGAGTGGTGTCTCGTTCGAACTCATAAACTGATTCTGCTTACGCCTGACTGGCCCGGCGCTGATTTCTTAACTGATGCGTCTGATGAACGCCGACGGCCAATAGGTGATGCGTTCGCGCAGTTCGCTCTCGTTGAACGGCCATTCGGGCTCCGCAATCACAAAATTCGAATGGGCCGCGACAAACTCATGGGCGGCCGCGGTAGGATTGTCCTCGCGCCACTCAGGTTTGCCCGCCGGCAGATCGTACCAGTCTTTCATCCCGCCGTCAGTCGCCACCAGGTATGAACCCGGCGTCACCAGTTCCCGGTAAGCCTCCAACTCATTCAGCACATGCTGCCGCGTATGGTTCGAATCGAGAATCACCAGGACCTTCTCATCCCGCTTAATCTCGGCGGCCGCCTGGGCCACAATCTCCGGCGCCGTCGAGCTGCCTTCAAGGAGGGTAATCAACGGGAACATTTCGTGAGCTTCAATCGCCGCGCGGTTTTGCGGGCGGATCTCTATGTCAATACCGACGACCCGGCCCGCACCCATCGCTTTGCAAAGGCTGGCGTAATAGATCAGCGATCCTCCGTGCGCAATTCCGGTCTCAATGATGACGTCGGGCCGGATCGCATAAATCACTTCCTGGATCCGGATCAAATCTTCCGGCAGTTGAATTACCGGTCGGCCCATCCAGCTAAAGGTGTAGGAATACTTCTGGGCCCAGCCGTTGTCTATCCAATGTCGTGATATCAAACTAAACGCAGCCGGCGTGTACAGCCCCAGCACTTCGGATCTTCCATCGGTTTCACACGTTAATGTCTTAGCGTCGGTGTCAATCGTAAGCTTCATACTTGTTCAATTAAATTCACCTGGATGTCGCCTTCTTTCAAGATCGCCAGGTTCTCGGCCCGATAGACGGGATTCATGAGAATTGCCGTCGAGACGTCCCGGGCGGTCAAGTCCGCCGGGGCCACAATCGGATGACCGGTGCCCGGTAAATAATATCCCTGCTTCTGTGGGTTGATGTCCACGACACAATCGATCCATTCGGCGTGCGGCTCGAGCAGGTTTGCCAGCGTCACGCCTTTAGCGCCCGCACCCCAGAGCGCAATCTTTGCCGCAGTCGCCAAACTGCAAATTCCATCTCGCCACTGCCTCAGGATGGAGTTTTCCACCGTGGCGAAGTCGCGGGCGGCGTTCAGAAAGTCTCCTTCCGGCTGACAACGATCCTGGGGCGGCTCCTGGCCGGCAACCTCCGCCTCCAGCCACAAATATTGGCCGGCAAACACGTGGCGCACATCGACCACCTTAAATCCGGCCAGGCGGAACGCGTTGGCCAGCGAGCCGGCGGTGAAATAAGAACAATGTTCGTAGAAAAAATCCCAGATCACTCGGTTCCGGATAATCCACTCAACACACGGTGTCTCGCAGAATATGCGGGCCGACGGAGAATTAACCAGCGCTTTACGAATGTTATGCAGCAGGCCGAGGGGATCCTGCACATGCTCGATGACGTGGCGGGACACCACCACGTCAGCCGGCAGACTCGCGGATTCTTCGTCGTAGAATTTTCGATGAAAACTCAGACGTCCTTCCAGATCATTGTCCGGGCCGTGATAACTCGGATCGAATCCGAATCCCACATTACCCGCATCAGCCTCTACAACTTTTCGCAGGAAGGTGCCCTGCCCACATCCGACTTCCACCACGCGGCAGCCGCGCACCTTTCGCTCGCCGACCAGATGCTCGACCAGGCTGTCGAGGTGAGCGTTGAATGAGGGCGAATGATACTGCGCGTTTTCATACGCCTCGCCATAGAGCAGTTGGGCCGTATCGAAGGCCTGATTGAAAACGAACTCGCAATTTTCGCAGACGACCAGGTCGAGATCGCCGCGCGGCAGGTTAAGGGCCGCGGCGCGATCATTCATGAGCAGGTTCTGATGCACGGGCACGCTCTTCCGCACCAGCACGGTGCTGACGGCAGCGGCGCCACAGATGGGACAATTTCCAGCGAGCGTCATTGTTGCGCGCGATTTCTCCTGGCCCACTCGATCGTAGCCGCCAGTCCGCTTTGCAAATCAAATCGCGGCTGCCAGCCGACTTCGTTTCTTAGGCGCTCAATCTCAGCTACCAACAGCGGCGGATCGTTCGGGCTGCCTGGCAGCGCGCCAAGTTGGATTAACTCCAACCGGTCCAGCTGAACTCCAATGTTGGTGACGACATCTTTCACAGCCACCGCCTGGCCCGAGCCAATGTTTACCGGCCCGCGCACCTGGCTATCCAGCAGCGCCACCAAAGCCGAGGCTGCATCCTCGATGAATAAAAGATCGCGCTGCTGAGTTCCACTTGTACAACGCGCCGGCTGCTCATTGAGCAGCGCGCGAATAACTGAGGCGACGACGCGCTGCGGATCTTCGTGTGGGCCATAGAGAAAGAACAGCCGCGCCCAGGCCGCGCTCAGACCAGTCTGCTCAGCATAGGACTCGACGAGCAACCGCAGCGCGTGCTTGCACGTGCCATAAAGCGATGCCGGTTTCAATTTAGTTGTCGCCTCCGCACAACGGCCCTCGCTCCAGTCGTACTCGGCGCAGGTGCCGGCCATGACCACGCGTTCGCCGCCATTTTCTCCGAAGGCCCGCAACAGCCGCAGGCTGGCTTGCAGCCAATCGAGGTTCTCCGGTGAAGTCCAGTATTGGCCCGGCTGGGTACACCACGCCAAATGGAGCAAATGCGTGGGTCGCAGTTCACCGATCAATTCAGCGATGCCGTCCTGCTGCAGCAGGTCCTGCCGGTGCCAGTGAACTCCCGGAGAGAGATCGCTAACCGTCCTTGACGAGACGGCGTGAATCTCATAGCCACGCGACTGGAGGACCGGCAGACAATGTCTCCCCACGAATCCGTTGGCGCCTGTAATGAGAACCTTTTTGGCCATTGAGCAGAAACAATTCGCGAGGCGCCGCGCCGGCGTCAGACGACTTTCATCTGGGGGATGGGAATGATAAAGCGGCCGCCGCGACGGCGGTATTCCTGCTGCTGATCGAGTATCTCGTCAGCGAAATTCCAGGTCAGCAAAAGCACATGCGAGGGCATCTGCTCCAACAACTTTGCCGGCGGCGAGATCGGCAGATGCACACCCGGCATGTAGCGGCCCTGCTTGACCGTGCTGCGGTCCACCGCGAAATCAAGCAGCTCAGTGCCGATACCGCAATAATTCAGCAGCGTGCTTCCTTTCGCGGACGCGCCATAGGCGGCGATTCGCTTATCTTGCGACTTCAGTTGGGTGAGCAGCGTCCTTAACTCTTCACGCAAGCCCGCCACCCTGGCGGCAAAGTCCTTATAAAAGTCGTATTTTCCGGCCCAGCTTGATTCCTCATTGCGCAAACGCGCGACTGCCTCGCTCGCCTGGCTGCCGTCGGATGCGCCGGCCGGTTGTCTCGCGGCAGTGACTCGCAGAGTGCCGCCGTGAATCGGCATGATCGCGACGTCCTGGATGTAAAGACCATGCCGGCTAAATAGGTGTTCGAGCGCCGTGAGCGAGAAATAACAGAGATGCTCGTGATAGATGGTGTCGAACTCGACCCCCTCGATCAAATCCTTAACATAGGGCGCCTCGATCACCGCCACCCCGTCGTCCTTAAGCAGCAGGCGCAGACCCTCGACGAAGCCGTTCAGATCCGCAACGTGAGCGAGCACGTTGTGCGCATGAATGACGTCAGCCCGCCGGCCTTGCGCGGCGATCTTCTGTGCCGTTTCGATGCCGAAGAACTCAGAAATTGTGTCGATGCCGCGCTCTTCGCGGGCCACGCGGGCGATGTTCAAGGCGGGTTCGATGCCCAGGACCGGCACGCCCGCGCGCTGGTAGTATTGCAACAGGTAACCGTCATTGCTGGCGACTTCAATCACCAGGCTCTGGTCATTGAGCCGGCGCGCCTCAATCACTTCGCGC
>Ga0126383_10000483_pt1 | contig 22226 bp, 22 predicted proteins | sample PanSoiMetPlot_35_FD_96882 | JGI IMG/M metagenome (GOLD analysis project Ga0126383, IMG submission 96882) | Tropical forest soil microbial communities from Panama - MetaG Plot_35 | ecosystem: Environmental > Terrestrial > Soil > Tropical forest > Bulk soil | place: Panama | collected 2016-02-17
GCCGCCGTTGGTGGCTACCCACAAACGGCCGCTGCGATCTTCGGCAATATCGTTGATGATCGGATTTCCCAGACCATCGCGTTCGGTATAGTTGGTGAAGCGATAGCCGTCGAAACGACTCAAGCCTTCCCAGGTCGCCACCCAGAGATAACCTTTCAGATCCTGATGCATGGCGGATATGTGACTATGGGCCAGACCATTCGAGACGTCGTAGTGCCGAATGGAGAGTTGTTGACCGGCGGCGGCGGGCGCGCTGACCAGGACGTTCAGCAGAAACTGTAAGATTGTCAGGGCCGAAAAAATCTGATGTCGATAATTCAGTACCATGTCGGGCTGGTTCCTGGGTAAGCCGACTCAGGGTAGCGCTGGAGTTATGGTTGTGAAAAGCGACACCATCTCACTGACCACGGCAATTAGGACGGCCGACTCTGTCACAGAGCTGTCACAATTGTCTTGCTTTTTACTTGACCGAGTGAATAAACGGGTGTACTTTGAGGGTGCTTTTCAGGTGTTTGACAGAGATCGCTAAGAACAGGCTGGTCAAAGGCGGCAGGGCTTCTGCAAAGCGACGCGGCAGCTTTTTTTCAATCATTCGCCGCAGTCTTTTTACCGCCGTCAACAAGCACCACCTTTGAAGTACAGGATCGCACGTAAGCGACGATTCTCAAGTCTGTGCCTAGCCATCCCTGTGTTCCCGAACCTACCCTGCTTTTTTCGCCCCGCTGATTGGAAAATTGGCGGGGCGCTTCTCTGTCCGGAAGATTGAATCTGAGATTTCAAACTTGAGATTTCAAACTTGAGATTTCAAACTTGAGATTTCAAATTTGAGATTTCAAATTGGAATATTGAATTTGGAATTTGAGATCTGCTTCTCCGGTACTTCGATCTTTGTGCATGGTACTTAGCCGTGATCGCGCAAGGGGCTTGACGACACCTGAATCAACTTTACAATCAGCCCAAAGCCCAAAGCCCAAAGCCCAAAGCCCAAAGCCCAAAGCCCATCTTGCGTTTACATCGCCAATCCCCCATCGACCTGAATCACCTGACCGGTGATGTAACGCGCATCGTTTGACAGCAGGAAGCAGGCAATGCGCGCGACCTCATCCGCTTCCGCGAAGCGTCCCAGGGGAATTTGTTCGATCAGCTTGGTTTGATATTCCTCATTGAGTGCCGAGGCCATGTCAGTCGCCACCATCCCCAACGCCAAAGCATTCACGGTAACTTTCCGGCTGGCAACTTCGCGCGCCAGGGCTTTGGTCAATCCAATCATACCGGCCTTGGAGGCCGAATAGTTTGACTGACCCGCCATCCCCACAACGCCGCTGATTGAAGTGATATTAAGAATCGATCCGCCTTCATCCTGCCGCAGCATCACGCGCAGGGCGGCCTTCGCAAAATTCCATGCGCCTTTGAGGTTCGTATCAATCACCGTGTCCCAGTCGTCCTCTTTCATCCGCAAAATGAGTGTGTCACGGACGATGCCGGCGTTGTTAATCAAAAAATCGATGCGGCCAAAAGCGTCTTTTGTTTGCTTGACCATTTCCGCGGCCGCCTCAGTGTTGGCGACATCGCCCTGCACCGCGAGACAACGAACGCCCAACGCCTCAATCTCGGATTTCAAGGTCTCTGCGGCTGCGGCGCTCTTCGCATAATTGAAAGCGACGTCCGCGCCACGCCGCGCCAACTCCAGGGCGATGGCTCGTCCAATGCCACGCGTGGCTCCGGTTACCAGGGCGGCTCGTCCGGCAAAATCATTTGCTTGAGTCAAGAGTGTTCACCTCGTTTCGGAATTGATCGCGAATCGCGCACTATAGCAAAGGTCAACAGGCCAGTACTATTCGCGTCAGCGGAAGGGATTACCAAACGGTCTTGCTTACGCCGATGATTTACCGGTGCGGGTTCAGTATGACGCTACGGCTTCTCATTCACAGCGTGGCTTTAGCCCGGTGTCCTGGCACGCCGCGCTGAAGCGGCGGCGTGAATAAGAATTTCAAACTGAACCAGTACCTTACCGCGGCTCGCTTTCCCGTCGTGGTTCTTTTATTGTAAGGCTTCACCAATACTTCTGAGCCTTGGCCCCCCGTGTGAGTTGTAAACAATGATCCAGGAGGGAATGTGAAGTTAATTGTTTTGGCTGCCGGCTATGCCACGCGGCTCTATCCATTGACGCTCAATCAACCGAAACCGCTGCTGCCCGTGGCCGGGAAGCCGATGTTGGAGCATGTGTTGGATAATCTGATGCCGATTGACGAACTCGATGAAATTTTTATCGTGACCAATGCGAAGTTCGTCAGTAACTTCGAGGGTTGGGCCAGTGCATACAAGACTGGTCATAAGGTTCGCCCGATTAGGATCATTAATGACGGATCGACTGACGATTCCAACAAACTCGGTGCAATCGGCGATATGAATCTGGTGATCGAACAAGCCAGAATCGAAGACGACATCATCGTCGTCGGCGGCGACAATCTGTTCAGCAAAGGTCTGGAAGCCTTTGGTGACTGCTGCCGCCAGCTCAACGCGCCGGTAACCGGGGTCTACGATGTCGGCGATCTGAACGAAATCAAGAAATATAATTCCATCGAGATCGATGACAAGAGCCGGATCACTTATTTCGAAGAGAAACCGCAGCAGCCGAAGAGCACGCTGACCGGCATTGCCTTGTACTTCTATCCCAGGTCAGTGCTCGCCTTGATCAAGCAGTACGTCGCCGAAGGCAATAACCCCGATCAGCCTGGGCGACTGGTGCAGTGGCTTTACCCGCGTGTGCCGTTTTATGTCTGGCGCGTGCCGGGCCTGTGGTTTGACGTGGGTTCGAAGGAAACTCTGGAACAAGCGAATCGGATTTTCTCGGACGTTCCCGCCTGAGAGTCTTTTCCCGAAAATCAGGTCCGCTCGCCGGCGCCTTTGCGGAACGGGTAGATCATCTGATGCAGCGGCGCCAGCAGCCACCCAACCGGCCGGCGTCGATGAGGGTGAGGGAAGTTTGTGTCCCCTATACCCGTCGGCGGATACACCGAATAATCACGACACTGCGTCCCCAACGCGAAATCCCAAATGCTCAGGATGGCGCCAAAGTTCTTGTCCGCGTGCGCTGGTTCGATGGAGTGATGCACCCGATGCGATTGCGGCGTCACCAGAAGATAGCGCAAGGGACCGAGGTTGGTGCGAATGTTCCCGTGATAAAAACGCGGATACCAACGCAGCAGGACGGCGGCCAGAGCAATCGCGGGTGGATTGATCTGTAAGATCAGAAACGGAATCACGAGGAATGTCTGGCGCACCAGATATTCGAGTACGTGATAGCGAAAATCAGTAAAGAAGTTTAGCTCGGATTGCGAATGATGTACGGCGTGTAATCGCCAAAGAGCGCCAATTTTATGATTACAGAGATGTTGGCACCAGTAGAGGAAGTCTCCGACAAGAAGGGCAACAATGAACCTGAGCCATCCTGGCCACTCGGCCACTGAGGTGATGGTAAGAGCGGAAAAGTACTTCTGGTAGACCCGTGAGAGGAGCGCGACGTAGGTGACGATCACCAGCGTTTGCAGCACAGTTTCATAAAAGAACCAAACGATATCGTGCCCGAAGCCCGGGCTGAAAAGCTTCTGTTCCGGCCGCGCGGGCATGAACCTTTGCAGCACAAGCGTTAAGGCGAGCGCCCCCCAAAACGGAAGCGTCAGGACAGCGTTTCTAAACAAGTCCAGCAGCGAGGTGTAGAAAGTTAATCGGGCCTTATCAAAGAGGACGCTGGGCACTCTGCGCGGTGTGAACATCGGGATGATCAATAAGGCGAGGCCGCCGGCTAACAGCACGGCGGTTAGCAGGAGCACGGCCTTGAGAATGCGCGCACTTCTCATTGTGTGTCAGACAATTTGCTTTGGGCCGCTTAAGGTATGACTTTGACTTTCAGGTGTCAACATTGGTCACAGCCTTGCAGCGTCAGGTAGAATCGCGCATCGCCGCCTGTTTGGAAGGACAACGAAGCGCTTACCTAAATGCTTGATTTAAATTACGTCCGAGAGAATCTGGAATCTGTACGCGCCGCTTTGCAAAAGCGCAAAATGCTGTCCGGCGCGCTGGACGATTTTGCCCGCGCTGACGAAGAGCGACGCCGGATAATTGCCGAGTCCGATCGATTGAACGCCGAGCGTAACTCCGCCAGCCGTGAAATTGGCGCGCTGATGAAAGAAGGAAAGCGCGAGGCAGCGGACGCGCGCCGTCAGGCTGTCGGCGACCTGAAAAACCGGATCGCGGAACTCGATCAAAAACGGGACGCCGCCGAAGCGCGGATGCGCGAACTGCTTTCAACCTTACCCAACCTCCCTCATGAGAGCGTGCCGGTGGGCGGCGACGAATCAGCGAATGTGGAGATCCGGCGCTGGGGTAGCAAACCGGAATTCGATTTCGAACCGAAAGATCACGTTGATCTGGGAACCGCTCTGGGCATTCTCGACCTGGAGCGCGCGACCAAGATCGCCGGTGCGCGATTCGCAATTCTCAACGGTGCGGGAGCGCGGCTCGAACGAGCGTTGACTAATTTTATGCTGGAGCTGCACACGCGTGAGCACGGCTACACCGAAACACTGCCGCCATTTATCGCTAACGCGGCGGCGCTTTTCGGTACTGGTCAATTGCCGAAGTTCGAACAGGATCTTTTCAAACTGGAAGACGAACGTGGCTTCTATCTCATTCCGACCGCCGAAGTGCCGGTTACCAATTATTATCGCGAAGAAATTCTCGATGCCGCGCAACTGCCAATGAAATTCGTCGCGTATACACCCTGCTTCAGATCCGAAGCCGGCAGTTACGGCAAAGACACCCGCGGCGTGATTCGGCAACACCAGTTCGAAAAGGTCGAAGTGGTGAAGTATGCGCTCCCGGAAAATTCGTATGACGAACTCGAGTCGTTGACCAGCAACGCCGAGAAAGTCCTGCAACTGCTCGGACTTCATTATCGCGTGGTCGCGTTGTCAACCGGCGATTTGGGATTCAGCAATGCCAAGACCTACGACCTCGAAGTCTGGCTGCCGTCGCAGCACACGTTTCGCGAGATCTCTTCCTGTTCCAATTACGAATCGTTCCAGGCGCGCCGCGCCAACATCCGTTTTCGCCGCGGCGGCGGCAAGCCTGAATTTGTCCACACTCTGAATGGCTCGGCGCTGGCCGTGGGCCGAACCTGGGTCGCCGTGTTGGAGAATTACCAGCAGCGCGACGGATCGGTAGTCGTGCCTGAGGTCTTACGGCCTTATATGAATGGACTCGAACGGATCGAGCGTGCTTAAGCTCTTCACGCCGCTGAGCAAATTGAAGTGGAGCAGCCGGGAGCGCGCGCTTCAGGCAAGATGCGATTGCTGGTATTGAGCAAAGAACTGCGGATCACGCCGCGCGAGTTGCTCGTCATCCACCCGCCCGCTACGCGTCATTAAGGAGTGCGCCAGATCAATTGGTGAAAGGTGCACGTAGTCGCGAGCATGTTCGAACCAAATCATGCTCTCGTAAGCCGCCGCCTGGTAATTTTCGATCACCGGCTTTCTGAATTCCTGAAAGCGTGACAAGGCCTGATGCGGATCTTCATTCCGGTCGAAACACTCTTTCAGGGCGATGGCGTCTTCCATGGCCAGCTTAGTGCCGGAACCGATCGAAAAATGCGCTGTATGCAGCGCGTCACCCAGCAGCGCCACGTGTCCATGATGCCAGTTGGCATTCTTCACCAGCACAAAGTTGATCCACTTCGAATTGTTCGAACGCAATTGTTCGCCATTCAGGTCCGGCGCGAAGACGCTTTCGAGATAAATGCGGGTTTGCTGATCAGACATCTGGTCGAGCCCCGCCCGCTCCCACGTATCGCGGTCGCACTCAATAATGAAGGTGCTGGTGGTGGGGTTGAATTTGTAAGAGTGAGCGGCGAATACGCCGGCGTCGCTTTCCCGGAACGTCAGCGTCAAACCATGGAACAGACGGTTCGTCCCATACCAAATATATTTGTTGGGGCGCACGCTTAGCTTAGGCTGAAACCTGTCAGCAAAGACGCTTCTCACGTTGCTGTTCACGCCGTCGGCGCCAATCAGCAAATCGCATTCATGCGTCAACGGCGCCAGGTCAACGACCTCGTTGCGAAATTTGATTTCAATTCCTAACTGATCACAGCGGTGTTGCAGAATCTTCAGCAGTCGCAATCGCGCAATTCCGGAAAAGCTATTGCCGTGAATAGAAATCTTTGCGTCGCGATGGACCACGTCGACGTTGTCCCAGGCGGCGAAATCGCGCGTGATGGCCGCGTGAGATTCAGGATCGGCCGTCTGCAGGTTCCACAAGGTCTTGCCGGAAAATACTACGCCCCAACCAAAGGTGTCGTCCGGCCCGTTGCGCTCAAATATGGTGATGACGTGCGCGGGATTCGCTTTCTTCATCAGGATGGCGAAATACATTCCCGCCGGGCCGCCGCCGATGATGGTGATCTTCATGAGGAGAGTTGATCAAGTGCCGCCCCCAACCGTTCGACGCCCGCGGCGAAGGCGGCCGGCTCGGCGCACATGCCGACGCGAAAGTGTTGCGGCGATTCAAAAAATTTCCCGGGCACGATCGCGGTCTCGTACTTCTGAGTCAGCAGGTCGTAAAGCTCATCGACGTTGCCGCGCATCAGGCGGGGAAACGACGTCGTGCCGAAGTCGGATCGCGCGATCGCCAGGTCCTCACGCGCATCGTAAAAGTCATTGAGGACCGCCCGGTTGGTCTGCAGAATATTCTTCGCGCGGGCGACGAACCTGGGGAGATTAGTCATCGCCACCACGCTCAGCGTTTCCGCCGGATGCGGCGCCAGCGATCCAAAGACGTCATGCAGCAGTCGCATTCTTTGCGCCAGTTCCGGCGCCGCCAAAATCCAGCCGCAACGCAACCCGCTTAGGCCATAGCCTTTGGTTAAGCTGCTGGTGCCGATGAACTGCGGGCCGAGCTGGACCGCCGATCGCGGCGCATCTTCGAATAGCGCTTCCAGATAGACCTCATCAACCAGCACGCGGGCGCCCACTTCGTTGGCGATGTCGCCAATCTGGCGCAAGGTGCTTTCGTCAATCATGGCGCTGCTGGGATTATGCAGGTTGGTCAAGACAATCAATCGCGTGTGCGAACTTATTTGCGCCCTGAGATCTGCAAGATCGACTGCGTAGTTATCTTCCGCGCGGCGCGCAAAGCGTTTCACCCTGGTGCCAAAGTATTCAGCGAGGGCCAGCAGCGGTTCGTACGTGGGCTGTTCGATCAATACTTCAGCGCCATGTTCGATGGCCGCGGCCATGGCCAGATGATTCGCCATGGACGTGCCGCCGGAAATCGTGACCACGTTTTCAGGAGGAACGTTTAGGTGAGCTGCCAGCGCATTGACCAATGGACCATAACCGTAGGAGTTGTCCCCATTGATGTCGACGTCATCGATCGTGGCGCCCATGTCCGTGAACGGCAGATTCAAAATGCCGCTTAAAGCGAGATCGTATTTGACCTTAGCGCGGGTCTTGGCCCAGTGCATGTAGGTGGATTGAGTGTTCATATTAAAGTTCGCTCATTGAGTACTGGTATTGTCTGGATCGTCATCAGCCGCGATCCATTCAACGGTTGGAGACTTGTTACATAGCACGTCGACGATTTGATCAAGAGTGAGCAGCCGGTAGTGGATGCAATTTGGCCAATTCAAGAGATTGCTTTCGCTAAAGGACGCGTGCCAAAGCGATTTCTTGACGATGAGTAAGGGATAAAAAAAGCGGTCCCATTCTCCTTTAAGGGTTGGTGCGGCTTCATGCGGCCAGGGATGAACAAATTCCTCGTGCACTACATAAGCAGGCACTTTGCCGAACACCAGACGAAGATCAGACTCGTGACCGTCTCGGATCTCCGAGAACTTTAAAGTGACGCAGAGCCCCAATTCATTTTCCGCAGTCACCGCCCGGGCCACCGGCGTCTCAACACCTGCTACTGGCTCCCATCTTTCGACTTGTTCAACGGCCATTACGAATCGCGGCTGACCTTGCGCGCCCAAATAAAATACGCGGGCACACCGGCCAACATGATGCCAAAACTAATCCCGCTGTTCAGCGGAAATTTATAAAGCAGACTGAAAGTTATCACAGCGCAAGCCGCGATGAAGAACAGCGTGGTAAACGGATGACCCGGAATTCGGAACACGTCCGCATTTGACTGCCGCCGCCGGCGAAAGACAAAAACGCAGACTGCTGATAAGGCAAAGAAGATCACGTCTACCGACACCACGTAATTCAGGATCTGCTCGTATTTGCTGGCCACCAGCGCGATTACGATGGCCAGCCCGCCTTGCAAGGCAATCGCGAATGCGGGCACGCGCGCGCGATTCAACGAGGCGAGTTGCTTAAAAAATAGTTTGTCTTCCGCCATCGCGAAATATACACGGGGCGCAGTCAACATGCTTTGGCTCAAGAAACCGATCGTGGAAATCGCAATCCCCGCCGCGATAAAGCGCGCGCCCTTTTCGCCCAGCGCCAAACGCATCACCGCGGTTGCCGGTGTTTTTGTTTGCGACAGCGCTTGCGCCCCGAGGATGTGAACGCAGACATAGTTCACCGACAGGTAAACCACGATCACGCCCAACACACCCAGCAGGAGGCCGCGTGGCAAATTCTTGCGCGGCTCGCGGACTTCGCCGGCGACGAAACACGCCGTCTGCCAACCGCCGTAAGCAAATTGGGTCGGAATCAGGGCCGCCCCGAAGGCGATCAATGCTTCCCAGGTGGTGGCTGAATGAATAGCCGGCGGCGTTGAATTGGATACAGGACTCGCCAGCATCAACCCCAGGACCACGAGAACTGCGATGGCCGCCAGCTTCAGAATCATGAAGATGTTCTGGGTGACAGTGCCGGCGCGCACGCCGATACAATTGATGATCGTCAACAACACTAACGCGGCGCAACCAAGCAGGGCAGCGCTGAATTCGCCGGCGCGCACGCCAAGTAATTCGAACAAATGATTTGCGAAGATCAGGGCGACAGCGGCCATGCCTCCGGTCTGAATCACAAACAGCAGACTCCAGCCGTAGAGAAAACCCATCAACGGATGCATTGCTTCGCGAATGTAAACGTATTGCCCGCCTGACTCGGTGACTTGCGACGAGAGTTCTGCGTAGATGAACCCTCCGGCCAGCGCGATTAAGCCGCCGACCGCCCAGGCGCCCAGAATCAAAAGCGGCGTGTGGACCTGCTGGGCGACCACGTAGGGATTGGTGAAAATACCGGCGCCGATGATCCCGCCCATCACGATCATGGTCGCGTCAAAGAGGCCGAGACGGCGAGCCAATTGGTTATCAGAATTTTGCATGAAGGCAATTACCCGGATTCAGACAAAGCGCGTTCCAGCAGATCCGCTACCCCCAACCGTTCGCTCCAATGTTTCAAATAAACCAAGTCTAAAGATCCCTCTCGGGTTCCGATGATTCCGCGCAGGTCGCGCCATTGCAGTTCAGAAGTTTCATTGCCTCGCCTGTACCAAACGAGCTTTGCGAGGATCGTGTCTTCGGCACTCGCAACCCAGACACGTTGATCAGGAATCGAGCCAAGTTCATGTTGTTCGCGCCGCTTCAGCTGTTGCCGAGCAAGTTCGGTAACCGGTATGAATATGTCGGCCTTAAAAACTGCCTCCAGATGAATGACGTTAAAGGATCGGCCGTGCTCGATGGCGCGGCGGATCGCCAGCTCATCGAGGTAGAAGTCATGGTGCAACAACTCGATGATTCCACTTATGTGAGAGACTTTGATATCCGCGATAATGTCGATGTCGCCGCTCGCCCGGTATTCTCCATGTAAGGAGCTGGCCACGGATCCCACGACTACGTAATCGATCTTGAGTTTGTCAAAGGCATCAATCAGGGCGACCAGAACAACAAATGGGTTTTCCATGCTAGTCCTTGGCCGGCCCGTCCGGATCGAAGCCATAGGCGAGAATGACTGTTTCGCGCGGTAGCAGCCGAGCAATTAATTTCTTCCGTTGTTCTTCTTCATCCGCTTCGGGAAATTGCCGGCGGATGTCGGCTAAGATTAACTCGCGCAATCCCTGAATAAGTCCAAAGGTTAGTTCGAGTTTCTTGCTGGCCTGAGTATTTCTAAGCAACTCGAATAATACACGTTGAGCTGCCGGAGACGTGTCTGAAGAAAGTGGCCTCATGCAATCGCTTTTATAGATGTTCCAAGTCACTCTTTCAAGAGTTGATTGGCGATGATTAGCTTTTGAATTTCTGAAGTGCCTTCGTAGATGCGCAACGCGCGCGCGTCGCGGTAAAGCCGCTCGACAACCGAGCCGCGGACGAGGCCCGAACCGCCGTAGATCTGAACGGCCTGATCGACGATGCGGCCCGCGACTTCAGTGGCGAACAACTTGGCTTCGCTGGCTTCGCGAGTTGAGCCAGCTCCGGTGTCTTTTAAGTATGCCGCGCGATAGACCATCAGCCGCGCAGCGTCGAGTTCGGTCGCCATGTCGGCCAGCTTCGCTTGAATCAACTGGTGTTCGGCCAGCGGCTTGCCGAATTGCTCGCGTGACTTTGCGTGTAGCAGACTTTCATCGAGCGCCCGGCGCGCGATGCCACACGCCGCCGCGCCGACGCTGGCGCGAAACATGTCGAGTGTCTGCAGACTCAGACGCAAACCGTCACCCTCATTTCCGATTATGTCTTCGGCGGGTATGGTGCAGCTCTTGAATTCCAATTCGCCGATTGGATGCGGCGCGATCATTTCGGTTTTTTCCGTCACGGTTAAGCCGGGCATGCGCGCGGACACGATGAATGCCGAAATCTCAGCGCGCCCGTCATCACGCGTGCCCGTGCGCGCGAACACGGTGTAGAAATCCGCCACGCCGGCGTTGGAAATAAGTCTTTTGCGGCCGTCGATAACGTAGGTGTCGTCTTCCTTGCGGGCTGACGTTTTCAGCCCGGCGACGTCCGATCCGGCATCAGGTTCAGTTAAGGCAAAGGCCGCGATCGCTTTGCCGGTGCGGGCCCGCGCCAGCCAGAAGTCACGCACGTGCTCAGTCGCGGCCAGACTTATCGCATACGTCCCCAGGCCCTGCATCACAAAGGCCAAATCAGCCAGCGAGGACGAGTAGGACAGCAACTCGCGAATCAGGCAGAAGGCGCGCAGGTCGAACGGTCGTCCGGGTGTGGGAACTGCATATCGCAGTAGATCATTTTCGGCGAACAGCATTACATAATCGCGCAGAGACTGCTCCGGATCGCGTTCGCCGTCCGCCGCCTCCGCTTCGACTTCGCGTTCGACCAGTTGCGCAATGCTGCCGGAGACCACGCGATGGTCTGCCGTGAAGAATGGCGTTGTCTGTATGAATGAATCCATTTGGAGTGCGCCGGCATAGCCCGATTCATCGGGCGACGACGGCGCTTCTGATTAATTTATCATCTCGAGCAAGAACTTTAGGTGAACCGGGAACATATTCGCGAATTAATCAGACGTCCTCGGCATCGAAATCCAAAGCGCCGTCGCCGCTAGCGCTCTGCCGGCGCACTCCAAAATCACCTAAACTTAGCCGGACGCTTTTCCAGAAACGCGGCGTGCGCCTCTTTGAAATGCGGCGTTTGCATGCACAGCGCCTGTGCCACCGCCTCAGCTTCCAGGGCTGATTCAAAGCTCATGTGCATTTCGCGGTTCAGCATCTCTTTGGTCTTCGCGATACCTAAGGCGGGGCCCTGGGCCAATTTCTCGGCAAACTCACGGGTTGCGATCTCGAGCTGATCGTGCGGTACGACGCGATTATAAAGCCCAATTCTCTCGGCTTCATTCGCTTCGATGAAATCGCCGGTCATCAAGAGTTCGCTCGCTTTGGCCAAGCCGACCATGCGCGGCAGCAGATAGGTCGCCCCCATGTCCGTTCCGGCCAGGCCAACCTTCACAAAGATGAAAGCAATCCTGGCTTCCTCAGCGGCGATGCGAATGTCCGAGGCGAGGGCAATGCACGCGCCCGCACCTGCAGTCGTGCCGTTGAGACTGGCGATGATCGGCATAGGCAGCGCCCGCATATTCCGGATCAGATCGCAGGTCAGCCGCGTAAATTCCAGCAGCCCTTCGGCGTCGCGACCTTGCAGCGCACCAATGATGTCGCGCACGTCGCCGCCGGAACAGAATGCCCGGCCTGCTCCCGTAATCACGATGACGCGCACGTCCTTTTCATCGCGCAGTTGGGCAAAGAAGGCCGTCAGTTCGTGATAGACGTCGAAGGTGATGGCGTTGAGACGATCGGGGCGATTGAGCGTAATCGTGCCGACGGCATCTCGTTGTTCGTAGAGAAAGGTGGTTGGCTGTTGCATTAAAAGGTCATTTCAATGAACTGTTGATTCGCTTACGAATTTTACCGGAAACGGGAGGCTGCCGGATTTTAGCACCAGGGCCAGATCTTCGGCAGATGATTTGGTGAACTGGCCGCTGATTTCGCCTGAATCAAAAATCTGTGATCTAATGAAGGCGATCGACTTCACCTCGTCGTTCAGCACCACCCCCATATATTGATTAATATTACTTGCTGTCCACGCTCCGAATTTGTCAGCCCCGTCCCGTCTCAAGCTGAAGGTGACCGTGTAACTCCCGCCACCCCGGGCGGGCATGGCCGCGGCGTCCCTTAAGTCATTCGAATTGATGATGGTGTCGGCCTCAGTCACGACCCACTTGGTATATTTCGCATTGCCATTTGCGCCCGGCTCCGCTTCTGACCCGTGGCGTTCAGCGTAGGGCAACACGCGTCGATTGCTGGGAATTCCGCCGGCGCTCTTTAGTGAAGCAATTGCTTCCTCGCTGGTTTCATAGGTTGTTACCGGCGCCGGACTCGGAGGGCTGATGACATGAGTGAGTTCGAGTTTTCCTGCGGCGGTGAGAATCCGTTTTAGCCGGTCATGGTCCACGCCGGCGGGCAAGCTGACGAGGATTTGTCCGCGCGTGGGATCACCCTGGACTTTGACCGAGAAATTCGAAAGACCCAAAGCGTTCAAGCGCTGTTCGAAAATAAGAATTGTTTGTTGGGCTGCCGCTTCACGTTCCGCCGTTGGCGCATCGACCTCTAAAAGCACGAACGAATCGAGCGGCTGCTTAGGTCGCAACCAGGAACACGACAGCGCAGAGATCACAATGAACCAGACTGCGATAAGTGCCGTTAGCCGATCCTTCATCGTGGCCGCGTCCTAAAGAATGGCAACTCCTTCAATCTCGATTTTGGCGCGGTCTTCCAAAAGACCTTTGACTTCCACCAGCACCATGGCCGGAAAATGTTGGCCCATGCGCGCGCGATAACGCTCGCCGATCTCCTTCATCCGATCGCGATATTCGTTCTTGTCGGTAACGTAGATGGCCAGCCGGGCGATAAATCTGGGTTGGCTGCCCGCTTCGGTAACGACGGTGATCACGTTCGCCAGGGCGCGATCGAATTGCTCAACGAGATCGTCGCTGACCATTTGTTGCTGCTCGTCCCAACCAATCTGACCGGCGATGAACAGGATGCGCGCGCCGGGGTTCGACAAAACCCCGTTCGAGTAACCGCGCGGCGCGCCGAGCGATTCGGGATTGACTATTCGCACACTCATTTGTGTTGCACAATCTCTAATTGATTGCCACCGGGATCGCGAACATAGAAGCGTTCGGTGCCGGGTACGGGATGGGCATCGCGAATTATTTCGACGCCGGCGTTTCGGAATTTCTCCTCAGCTGCCGCCAGGTCGTTGACATGGAAACAAACATGACGGGAACTGAGCCTGCCGTGCGGTTCATTTTCGATCGAGAGATGCAATTGATTGTCACCGATCTGATACCAGGCGCCGACCTGGCGAGCCGCGGCCGGTTTGGGAACCTGTTTGAGGCCGACCACCGAGGCGTAGAAATGTTTGGTCGCCTCTTCAAGCTGAGGCGGCACCGTGACGTTAACGTGATGGAGAACTGTGACCATGGTAATTGTTTGTCAGCGAGTTAGTAGCATTCGAGTGAGCGGATGGAAGCGAGCCTTAGTTGCGCCGCCTCTTTATCCCATTTGCCGACGCAAACGGAGCCGACTCGTCAGCGCTAGCTCTTTTCCGCAAACTCCGTCACCGCATCGAAGCGGCCTTCACCCAAAGAGGCGCCGGACTGAATCTTCTCTTCCAGATATTTATTAAACTGAGCTGATTTGTTCTTCGGCACGCTCAGGGTTTGCCACTCACTCGATTTGAAGTGCTTCGCCAGATAGACGATCTGGCCGACGTGATAGGCATAATGCGCGATTTGCCGATTAATCGCCTGGACCACGGTGTGATCCTGTCCGCGAATTGTCACGATCCGCATCAGGTCACCGGCAGTTAATGGCTCGACGGCGTCAAAGAGGCACTGCCAACCCGTCTGCCAGTAGGCAATCATGTCGGCCTTGGTCGTTTCAGGCAGTATCACAAATTCCAGGTCGCGTTCACGGGTCGGCTTCTCGCCATCGCTGGTCAGAAAATCGGTCCAGCGCGAGAGCATGTTGCCCGCCATGTGCTTCATGTTGATGGCGATGCTGTTGGACTCGTCGTCGATGGTGCGAAACAGATCGGGTTCGTCGACTTGTTCGAAGGCCCGCTCTGCCAATTTCTTATAATCGCGGAGCGACTTCAACGCGTCTTCAAGAAAGTGTTCGCCGACCGACTGAGTTGTCATAGTTAGTCCTGGAAGATTTTCGTAACCTCGATTGTCAGGGCTGGAAGGATTGTCGCAACCAGAGTCTCACCTTTGGCGAACACTTTTCCTTCGGCGTAGCGCGCGCCGATCAGCGTCCGCAACTCGACGGTTTCTTTCGTCTCATCAACCAGCCACAACTCTTTGACGCCCAGTGCTGCGTAGGTGTCGGCCTTGGTATTTCGATCATAGATAGCCGACCCGGGTGAGATAACCTCGATCACGAGGTCCGCGGTCGTGCGGCGCTCTGGATCGAGACGCGCTGCAGTTTCTTTTGAAACATAGAAGAGATCCGGTTCGAGATAGGTGCGCTCACTGGTCCAAATTGCAGCGCGCGGGACATAGATTGTTCCGGGATCGCCAAGTCTTATCAATTCGGCAATCAGCAACCGCATTAGTCGCGCAACCGAATTGTCGTGGGTGAATCCAGATGGGGGTGTCATATAGAGAACCCCGGCAATCAGTTCCAGCTTTGAGTGGTCAGGCGGGTCCGGCAGCGCCCAGAATTCTTCAAGGGTGTAGGTCTTCACTAGCGGCGATGTGTTAACCCAGGCCATGCGAGTTTCCCCCGGTGTGTGCGCATTATATCACTCGTCTACAGCATCCATTGATGACGATTCGGATAGTAGGAAGGCGAACGATTTGGATGACGTTGCTTATATTTCTTATAGCGTTCGTGCCAGAAATCGTAACGCTGGTCTGAGGACTTCAGCTGCTTGTGGGGAATCGCGCGTAGGTGGTCCTCAATCTTGCGCATATTGCGTTGGGTGAAGCGCCAGTCATAGCTGCCCAGTTCGTAAAGACTGGTCAGCGCATAGCCTTTGATTCGCCCCGTCATGTCGATGTAAGGATCGAAGTAGCTCCAAACCAGCTCGCGTATGTTACGGAAGACGGGCTTGCGGCCGTGCAAGCCGATATCGCGCGAGCGCGCAATCGATCCCCATAACCCACGTTTTTGAAAAACGAAGATCACGTGATCGAGCAAATCCCACGATTCGATATCCAGCAGTAGAGGCTGATAGCCATGCTGCTCGAGGATCACGGCCGCCGACACGCAGGCTTCCAGACAATGCGCTTGGTGGCGCTTCACTACCTCGCGGAACGAGCGCATTGTTCCGCCGGTGCGCTCCCAGTTATAGGGCATCGACGTGAGCCAGGCCTGCACCTGTGCCGGGGTCTGCAAATGCTGAATAAGCCGCCATTCTTTTGAGGTAAAGGCTGGTCGTGGCGGGGGTGCGTGCATCGGTTCGCAGTAGCATAAACTAACTTGTGTCGGAAGCCCGAGGGTAAGCGAGGGCAACTCGCAGGACTCTAATCCGGCAGTCAGCCAGAAAACGCGCGTTGCCCTCTGATGGTCGCTTTGCCGCAAAAGTCGGCGCAGCCGACGAATGAAAACAGCCCACCGATTCATCGGTGGGATCACCGCGGGACTCTCAGGAAATGGAAATCCCTCACCCAGCGCTGAAGCGCTGGGCGATTTTCATTCAGTCCGCTTCGCGGACAACAACAGAACGACTTTGGCAGCAAAGCCCCTGATGGTCGAGCTTATGACACGATAAGAATCAACCCTTAGCCCGCTTGCGTCTCCCTACTGTCTGATGTAACACTTAGATTCAATTAATTCTCTCGCAACTCATATTTAGATCGGAGTAAAAATGAGTTCTCCTGTGCAAAAAACAATTAAACGCGACCCTGCGCAGCCGCTGAGCACCAACGTTCACTTGCTCAACTGGGTCGAGAAGATGGCGAATCTGACCAAGCCCAAAGACATTCACTGGGTCGATGGTTCGGTCGAAGAAGATGAAATGCTCAAGGCCCAGATGGTCGAGAGCGGCACCTTTATAAAACTTAACGAAGAATTGTGGCCCGGTTGCTACTACGCGCGCTCGCATCCATCAGATGTGGCGCGCGTTGAAGATCGGACCTTTATCTGTTCGCTCTCGAAAGACGCGGCGGGTCCTACCAATAATTGGGAAGAGCCGTTCGCCATGCGCCGCCGCTTGAAAGAATTGTTTGACGGCTCGATGCGCGGCCGGACGATGTATGTGCTGCCCTTCAGTATGGGACCGGTCGGATCGCCGATGTCCCAAATCGGCGTCCAGCTAACCGACTCGCCTTATGTCGTGGTTAACATGCGCATCATGGCGCGCATCGGCATGCCCGTTTACGCGGAGATTGATAAAGACTACAAACGCGTCGTGCCTTGCATGCATACCGTAGGTGCGCCGCTGGCTGATGGCGAAGGGGACGTGCCCTGGCCATGCAACAACGAAAAGTATATTTGCCACTTTCCGGAGATTCGCGAGATTTGGTCGTACGGCTCCGGCTATGGCGGCAACGCCTTGCTCGGCAAGAAATGTTTCGCGCTGCGCATCGCCTCGAACATCGCCCGCGACGAAGGCTGGATGGCTGAGCATATGCTGATCGTCGGCGTGGAAAGTCCGCAGGGCGAGAAGACCTATGTTACCGCCGCGTTTCCCAGCGCGTGTGGCAAGACCAACTTCGCCATGCTGATTCCGCCGAAAGGCTTCGAAGGCTGGAAGGTCTACACCGTGGGCGATGACATTGCCTGGATCAAACCCGATGCCAGTGGCCGCCTGCACGCGATCAATCCTGAGGCCGGCTTCTTTGGAGTTGCCCCGGGAACTTCCAATAAGACAAATCCGAACGCGATGGCCACGCTCGCGAAGAATTCGATCTTCACGAATGTCGCCCTGACGCCCGAGGGTGGTGTCTGGTGGGAAGGCATGACTGATGAGCCGCCGGCTGAGTGTCTTGATTGGCAGGGAAACAAATGGACACCGGCAATCGGCAAAGAGACGGGGGCCAAGGCCTCGCATCCAAACGCGCGTTTCACCGCGCCTGCGTCGCAGTGCCCGACGATCGATCCGGATTGGGAAAATCCGAACGGCGTGCCGATCAGCGCGATCATTTTCGGCGGACGCCGCGCGACGACGATGCCGTTGGTTTACCAGTCATTCAACTGGACGGCGGGGGTTTATATCGGCGCGACCATGGGCTCAGAGATGACTGCCGCCGCCTTCGGGGCGATCGGCAAAGTACGACGCGACCCCATGGCGATGCTGCCTTTCTGCGGTTATCACATGGGCGATTATTTCCGCCACTGGATTCGCATGCAGCGCGCGCTGGACGAAACGCCGAAGGTTTTCCACGTAAACTGGTTCCGCAAGGACAAGGACGGCAACTTCATCTGGCCGGGCTTTAGCGAAAACATGCGCGTACTGAAATGGGTGGTCGACCGCGCTCACGGCCGCACGTTGGGCAAAGAGACACCCATCGGTTGGACGCCGCATTACGATGACATTGATTGGGAAGGACTGGAGTTTTCGAAAGAGAAATTTGAAGAACTCCAGGCGTTCGATCATGGGTTGTGGCGGCAGGAGCTTCTGGGCCAGGAAGAACTGTTCCTCGACCTGCACGATCGGCTGCCGCCGGAGATGATCTATGAACGCGAGCTGTTGATTTGCCGGTTGTGATTCGCGGCTATGCCGCTCCACAGTGCGGTAGGCTTCGCCTCGCCGCTTTTTCTTTCGGACCGCGACGGAAAGCCAGAGGCTTTCCGCACTGGCGCTGCGGCGAGCCGCATTCCCGCCTGCCCCCGCGTCGTTACTGCGCAAATACGCTGGCAGGGTTGATCCTCAACCCTGCACGTGCCGCTGCGGCCGGTAGCCCGACATTTCCTTTGTAGAACTCGATATGTGAATGCTTGTACAGCGGTGATGAACCGCCCGGTCCGCCGATGCTGCCGATTCTCACGCGCTCACCTTCGTTGGTGATTTGAAAATCGGTGACGTGAAAGACTGCCAGCGTGACGTCTGTCAGGTTCCCCAACTTTGGATAATAGAACGTCACTGCGGCATCGGTCGGAGTAGGCTCGTTGCTGTGTGAGGTGAATCCCGCCGGCACATAGACGGCTGAATCGCCGCGGCCATCAGGGCTGCCGTAGAGATGAATTGCATATGAAAGATGCCCGCGCCGGACTTTGCCGTCGTCGCCGATGACGTCACCTCGGTAGAGCGGATAATTTGCCGCCAGGCCGGCCGGCTCAAAGCCGCTGGCGCCGACTACCGCGTTGGGACCGCCGAACACTCGCGCCAGGAGCTTATCAGTGGCCGCCATCTCGGAAGTGTATTCCCGCACCAGAGCATTTCCCGGCAGAATCTTCGCACTATTGATGCCGACCGCATGTGCGAACCTGACAGGCCCGTCTTCCTTGCTCTCATCGCCGATTATCCACGTCTGAGTCATGCCTTCCAGATGCGACATCCAGGTTTGCGTCAGCGATTGCATGCCATGCTTCCCATAATTGAAAGTCACGCTCCGCCCGGTTGAGTCATTGACGCCGTGCAACACCAGTCCGTTGGCCGTATAGAGCAGGAACAAAGTTGGCCCGGTAGCTTGCTTGATCGTTGAGCATCTGAATTCGCCGTCGGGATATTGAGTAAACAGATAGCTCGTGCCGTCGGCTGTCTTTACTGTTCTCACGCCGCTTTTTTCGACCAACTGAATTCCGTTGGTTGACATAAACGTGTGCGGCACGCCGGTGGAGGTGAGTTCGACAAATCCGATATTCCGGTCAGTGGTGACCGTGGGCAAAAAATATTTGCCGCCGGCTTCGTCGTCAAAACTCAGACTGCGAAAGATTGCCAGGTTGAACTGGCCGGGGTATCCAAGCGACTGATCAAAACCAACGCTGAGCCGCTCAGCATTGAGGCCGATTAGCGGCAGCTCTTTGTCGCCCACGTTCCACTTATACGAAGTTGCGACCACGGCGCCATTTGGCTCGACGGGATGATCAGGCACGGTGACAGTTTTCGCCGCAGTGATCTGCAGGACCAGCAGGGCCAGCAAAGGAAGCAGCCCGACCAGGATGCCGCGCGCGTAAGAAATGCGAAGGGAGTTGATTAGCATGTAATTTTCACCGTGTAAGTTTGAACGGAGCGTAGCCACGATCTGCTCGAGTCGGGGATTTCTCGATTCGATCGGCGATGGGCCGAAGCCTTGCCGAACAATTCGTCCTGGATACCAGGCGAGGCTGTTGGGGCAGGTGTTTGCTTGACGAGGTGGCAGCTCCGATGTGCTGGCTCTACCAGTGGATCCCTGTCAATAAACGCGGCGTATTCACGAAGCGTCGTCAATGACTGAGCAACCAACGTGCCGCCGCAAATCGATCATCCAGTGACGTCTGTTTGCGTGGCACAACTCATGCGAAGAGCCTAAGGCGAATCGCGAAAACCGCGATTCTGCTTGAACCAGAAGTCATTCACGCAGCATCTCGCTGAGGTTGAATGCAACAACCTGTCTCTTTTTGCACTGCCTGTCTTTTGCCCCGACTCGCTTTGCTAGCCCGCCTCACGTGAGAACACGGCACCGCCGTGTGACATGCTGGAGTGTGCGGGCGCGCCCGAACTGTTATGAGTAACAAAAACAATTGTGAAGTACGTCCTGATGACCCGATCGATGAGACGCCGGTTCTCTTCACGCTCGATCTGGCAGGTAACTTCAAAAGTGTGGATGCGGCTGCGGCCCGAGTATTCGGTTACGAAGCCGCAGAAATGTGCCGCATGAACATAGCCGACCTGGTGGCGCCCGATCGGGCGCCCTACCTGCGCCGACATATTGCGCAAGGATCATCGGAAGATTTGGGCGCCGTTTACGAAGTCGACATCTTTACCAAGGATGGGGATTGGCTGGCCATCGAAGTCAGCACCCGCCTGGTTATGCGCAATGGCTGTCCGTTTGAATTGAAAGGGATCGCGCTTCCGCGAGTGAATATATGGCAACAACGACAGAGATGTTTGGACGAAGAGTTTTGGATTGGCCCAGGGCTGAGCAGTCCCAGAGCTTTGACATTCTTACCAACAAGGTAATAAATCTAACAAAAATGTCCGGTTTAAGAGCTTTAGTTGTAGACGATGACGATTTGATCCGTAGTAACGTCGCGGAAGTTTTGAGTAACGAAGGCTGGGACGTTACGGAGGCGGAATCGGCTGAACGGGCGCTCGCGTTGCTGCGCGATGGCGCGTGGTCGTTGGTGTTCTGTGATGTGAAACTGAGCGGCAACAATGATTTTGAAGGTTACGACGTGCTGCGCAGCTTCAATGAAGAACAACCCGAGGCGCAGATCGTGCTGATGACCGGTCACGGTTCGGCGGTGGGCGCACTGGATGCCGTGTCCTCAGGGGCCTATGACTACCTGATGAAGCCGTTTGAGATCGGCGACGTGAAGCGCATCTCACAGGCGGTTCGCGGCGGCATCGAAAAGCGGGCACGACGCAGCGATACGGGGGAATTGCCCTCGCCCTCGGTCTACACATCAGACATCGATTTGGTAGGCGTGAGCGCGGCGTTTGTGGAAGTGATGAAGCTGGTGGGCCGCGTGGCGGCGACCAATCTGCCGGTGCTGATTACCGGTGAATCGGGAACTGGAAAAGAGATCGTCGCGCGGGCAATTCATCGCCGCAGTGCGCGCGCCGAGAAACCTTTCGTGGCCGTCAACTGTGGCGCGCTGCCGGCGGAACTGATCGAGTCGGAACTTTTCGGTCACGTGCGCGGGTCGTTCACCGGCGCCACTGTTGACAGTCGCGGGCTTTGGCAGGAAGCAGATCTCGGCACGGTTTTTCTCGATGAGATTACCGAAACGACTCCCGCCTTTCAGGTGAAGCTGCTGCGCGCCTTACAGGAAGGCGAAATCCGCCGCGTCGGGTCGAACCAGACACAGCGCGTCAACGTTCGCGTCATTGCGGCCACTAACCGCGATGCCGAAGACGAGGTTCGCCAGGCACGCTTCCGCCAGGATCTGCTCTATCGTTTGAATGCAGTCACCATTCATTTGCCGGCGTTGCGGGAACGGCGGGAAGATATTCGTCCGCTGGCGAAGTTTTTCGTCGAACGCACGTTGGGAGCGGATACGCGGCCGATCGGATTTTCGAAAGAAGCCCTGTGGATGCTCGACAATTATGACTGGCCCGGCAACATTCGCGAGTTGGAGAACGCGATCGTACGCGCCACGGCGCTGTGCGATCAAATTGTTCGTCCGGAAGATTTACCGGAGCGAGTGCGGCGTTCATTCAAAGCCATTGGCAAAGAAGCGAATGGGCTGCGGTCTGAAGCGGTGGCGGATGATGAGGTGATTCTGCCGCTTAATGAAATCGAGCGCCGTCACATTCTGCGCGTACTCTCGCGTACCGGCGGAAACAAGCAGGCAGCGGCGCGTATTCTCGGTATCGATCGCACCACCTTACAGCGCAAGCTGGAACGGTACGACGTGGAAGCGGCAAACGGTGGTACCAACGGCGCGGTTTAGTAATACCGAGCAGAGGCGCCGCGACTGTCCGTCGCGGCGCAATGTTTATAGTTGGTATTCAGATTGAAAAATCTTATTCACGCCGGCGCTTTAGCCCGGCGTCTTGGGAGTTGGTTTAGCGCGGAAACCGTTTAAACGGTTTCCATTTCTCTCGCTGCGACTGGGCACCGGGCTAAAGCCGCGGTGTGAATGACAATGTGAAGCTGAACCAGCGC
>Ga0126383_10000484_pt1 | contig 22215 bp, 10 predicted proteins | sample PanSoiMetPlot_35_FD_96882 | JGI IMG/M metagenome (GOLD analysis project Ga0126383, IMG submission 96882) | Tropical forest soil microbial communities from Panama - MetaG Plot_35 | ecosystem: Environmental > Terrestrial > Soil > Tropical forest > Bulk soil | place: Panama | collected 2016-02-17
CGTGATCGTTTTTGGCCCGGACGCCACCTCGCCGCTCGAGCGCGTCTCCGCCTCGGGGGGCCCGGTTTCGCCCGTCACGACGGTGGACAAGGCCAGGGGCGAGTCGGGGCACCGCTGGCCGGTCTTCCTCCCGGACGGGCGCCACTATCTCTTCCTCGCCCGCAACACGCGTCCATCGGAGGAGGCGATCTGCGTCGGCTCGCTCGACTCCAAGGAGAAGGTGATCCTGCTGCGCTCCTCCTCGCGTCCCCTCTACGCGGCGCCGGGCTATCTCCTTTACTCGGCCGGCCGCAATCTGCTCGCGAGGCCCTTCGACGCGTCGGCTTTGCGATTCACCGGCGAGCCGATGCCGGTGGCGGAGAACGTGGATGCGATCGGCGAGACGGGACCGACCGGCTGGGTCCGCATGTCTGTCTCGACCACGGGCGTGCTCGCCTTTCGACGCGAAGGCGAGAGACTGGGTCGGCTCACCTGGTTTGACCGAACGGGCAAGACGCTCGGGACCGTCGGACCGGCCGGCGATTACAACGATCCGGCGCTCTCGCCCGACGGGGCCCGCCTCGCGCTGGTTCGAATGGACCCCAAGTCGCGCTCCGCCGCTGTCTGGTCTCTCGACGTCGCTCGGGAGGCCTTCACGCGACTATCCTTCGACGCTTCGGACCACGTCCTGCCGGTCTGGTCGCCGGACGGCAAACGCATTGTCTACTCCTCCGGCAAGATTGGCCTCGAATATCTCGCATGGAAGCCCTCGAGCGGCGGCGGAACCGAGGACGTGTTTTTGAAAACGGACAACATCTCGTTTCCGGGAGATTGGTCGAGGGATGGGCGGTTCTTTCTCTACGAGACCTACGATCCGAAGACGCTGTTCGACCTCTGGGTGCTGCCCATGCCGGGACCCGGCAAGCCCATGCCCTACGTCGTGGCACCCGGGCTCCAGCGCCACGGCCGCTTCTCGCCGAACTCTCGCTGGGTCGCCTACACGTCCGACGAGTCGGGACGTCAGGAGATCTACGTTCAGGCGTTCCCCTCAGCGAGCGGCCAGTGGCAAGTCTCCTCGGATGGCGGCGACCAGGCTAACTGGCGCGGCGATGGCAGGGAATTGTTCTATTTGAACTCGCAGCTCGATCTGATGGCTGTGGACATACGAGAAGACGAGGCCTTCCAGGCGGGCACACCCCATCTCCTTTTTCGAATCAGCACGCCCGACATTGTCGGCATCGGCGGTACCCACTGTTCCTACATCCCGGCACCGGACGGCAAGCGTTTCCTCGTCAATTCCAGAGTCGAAGGCGCTCCAGCGCCATCCATCGTCGTGGTCCTGAACTGGACCGCGCTGCTGAAGAAGCCGTGAGAGAGAATTCAGACCGAGGCCGCGGAGATCGCGAGACGAGCGGGACAGAAAAGGAGTGAGGAGTGAGAGCACGGATTTTTTTCGCGTTAGCCCTGGTGGCGGGATTGGCACGGCCGCTGACGGCCCAGCCCAGACCGAAGGAGGAGTCGAAGAAGACCGAGAAGGGCGAGAAGGCCGAAAAGACTGAGAAGTCCGAGAAGGGCGAGGAGAAGTCCTCCGAGTCCTCGAAGAAGGGCTCGCCGGTGGCCCAGCAGTCGGTCACCCAACACACCGTCGTGATCGGCGGCGTAACTGTCAACTACACGGCGACCGCCGGCACGCTCATCCTGCGCGACGAGAAGGACGAGCCGCGTGCGAGCGTGGGCTACACGGCGTACACGAAGCGGGATGTTTCCGACCTGTCCCGCCGGCCGATCACTTTCGCGTACAACGGCGGTCCCGGCTCCTCCTCTGTCTGGCTGCACATGGGCGCGCTCGGGCCACGGCGCATCGTGACCACCGACGCCGCGCACACGCTTCCGGCGCCCTACAAAGTCGTCGACAACGCCGACAGCCCGCTCGACAAGACGGACCTGGTCTTGATCGATCCTGTCGGGACGGGCCTTTCGCTTCCGGTCGGCGAGGCCAAGGAGAAGGACTTCTGGGGCGTGGACCAGGACATCGCCGCCGTGTCGCAGTTCATCAAACAGTACGTCTCGGACAACGGCCGCTGGAATTCTCCCAAGTACCTTCTCGGCGAGAGCTACGGCACAACGCGTTCCGCCGGCGTCGTCGACTACCTGCAGACCCGGGACAACATGGCCTTCAACGGCGTCATCCTCGTCTCGGTAGCCCTGGACATCGAGTCGCTCTTCCCCTGGACCGGCAACGACCGGCCCTATGCTCTCTTCCTGCCGAGCTTTGCGGCCTGCGCCTGGTATCACAAGGTCCTGCCCTCTCAGCCGGCGAGCCTCGATGCTTTGCTTGCGGAAGCGCGCAGCTATGCGTTGGGTCCCTACAGCGACGCGCTCATGAAAGGAGACACTCTGAGCGATGCCGAGCGCCGCGCGGTTGCCGAGAAGCTCCACCAGTTCACAGGCCTTTCCGCCGAGTACATCGAAAAGGCGAAGCTGCGCGTTTCCGAATCGCAGTTCTCCCAGGAGCTCCTGCGGGAGCACCACGTCACCATCGGCCGGCTGGACGCGCGGTTCACCGGAGTGACTTTCGATCTGCTGGGCGAGAACGCGGAGTACGACCCGCAGTCCGCGGCGATCAGCGCGGCTTTCACGGCCGCCTTTCTCGACTATCTGCATCGCGAGCTCAAGTTCGGCGACGGCAAGACCTACGTCGTCACGAGCGACAAGGCGTTCCCGGCGTGGGACTGGAAGCACAAGATCGGGGACAGCTTCTTCCCCCAGCCGGTGGCGAACACAGGCCCGGACATGGCCCACGCGCTGGGCTACAACCCGAACCTGAGGCTTCTCGTCCTGAACGGCATCTACGACATGGCCACGCCGATTCTGGCGACCGAGTTCATGATGTCCCACTTGAATCTGGAGAAGACTCTGCGGGACCACGTGGAGATGAAGTACTACCCGGCCGGCCACATGATGTACATCAACGAGCCCTCACTGAAGAGCTTCAAGGCCGACGTAGCGGCATTCATCGATCGCACCGACCGGCTGTAAGCAATACGGTGAGGACGATTCCTAATTTGCGATTGAAATGATCGCGGCGGGGAGCCGGCTCGGTCCTTACGAGATCCTGGGTCCGCTGGGCGCCGGCGGGATGGGGGAAGTGTACCGGGCCCGGGACGGGAAGCTCGGACGCGACGTGGCGATCAAAGTTCTGCCGGAACAGCTCGCGGCAGACCCGGAGCGTCTGGCCCGCTTCGAGCGGGAGGCGCGGCTGCTCGCCGCCTTCGGCCACGCCAACATCGCTGCCATCCACGGGCTCGGCGAGGCGGAAGACCGACATTTCCTCGTAATGGAGCTCGTCTCGGGAGAGACGCTGGCTGATCGCATCGCGGCCGGGGCGATTCCCGTCCCCGAGGCTCTCGAGATCGCCCGGCAGGTCGCCGAGGGCATCGAGGCGGCCCACGAGAAAGGGATCATCCACAGGGACCTGAAGCCGTCCAACGTCATGGTCTCGCCGGACGGCCGGGTCAAGCTGCTCGACTTCGGGCTGGCGAAAGCCGTCGAGGGCGAGACGGAGAGCGAGGACGCGGCCTCGCTGTCGCGATCGCCGACCATCTCGGAGAGGATGACGGGGACGGGCATCATCCTCGGGACGGCGGCGTACATGTCGCCCGAGCAGGCTCGCGGCAAGCCGGTTGACCGGCGGACGGACATCTGGGCGTTCGGCGTCCTGCTCTTCGAGATGCTGGCGGGCCGGCGGCTGTTCACCGGCGAGACGGTTTCCGACACGCTTGCGGCCATCTTGCGGGCCGACATCCCCTGGGATCTCCTTCCCGCTGAGACGCCGGCGCCGATCCGGCGGCTGCTCGCACGGTGTCTGGAGCGCGATCCGAAGAACCGCCTTCACGACGCTGCCGACGCCCGCATCGAGCTTTCCGAGGTCATTGCGGAGCGGCGAGCCGGGTCGAGCTCGACAGGCATTCTGCCGGCTGGCCTCACGGAGGCCGGGCAGCCGCGAAGGCGTTGGGCCTACGCTGTGGCGGGCGCCGCCGTTCTTGCCGTCGTGTCTCTCGCTGCATGGAGACTTGGGCGTAGCGGCGTCTCGGTGAGGGCGGAGGCTGCCTCACCGATTCATTCCGTGATCCCCCTGCCTGCGGGAACGCGGCTGGCCGGCTGGGCTTCGCCGGTCGTCGCCATCTCGCGCGATGGGCGCAAGCTCGCCTACGTCGCCACGAAGGAAGGCAGCCTCCAACAGCTCTATGTCCACCATCTCGACCGAGGCGAGACGCAGCTCGTGCCGGACAGCGAAACCGCCGAAGGTCCCTTCTTCTCGCCGGATGGAAACTGGGTCGCCTTCGCCACCGACACGTCCTCGATGCGGGCGGGTATTGGCCAGCTCAAGAAATTCTCGCTGGCCTCCGGCCTGACGCAGTCGATCTGCAGGATCCCGGATTATTTCGGAGGAGACTGGAGCGAGAACGGCACCATTGCGTTCGTTGGTCTGGAGCAAGGAGGGATATGGACAGTTCCGGCGGCGGGCGGAACTCCTGCACCGGCCGCCGCTTCGATCAAAGTCAAAGGTCAGGACAGTCCCCGAGGCGTTCTCTGGCCCCAGCACCTGCCCGGAGGCCGCCTCCTGGTCACGGACGAGGACGCCTCGAGGTGGGGAGACGTCGGAGTCCTGGACCTTCGAAACCGCGAGCTCCGGTACCTCCTCTCGTCCGCGTTCTCGGGGCGTTACATCCCGACGGGGCATCTCCTGTACCTGGACTCGCTGGGCACCCTCTTCGCGATGCCCTTCGACCCCCTGCGCGCGGAGAAGACGGGCGCCCCCGTCGCTGCTCTCAAGGACGTTACCGTTTCGGCGGGTCTCTCGGGAGCCTTCGCGGTGTCCGACTCGGGGACCCTCGTCTACGCGACGGGCTACGTGCGCGACAGCGGACGCGAGCTGGCGACGTTTGTCCGCGTTGATCGAGCCGGCGCGGTCGCGTCCTTGCCGCTGGAAGCAGGGTTGTACGCCAGGTACCCCAGGCTTTCTCCGGACGGACGGCGCCTCGCGACGATTGCCGCGGATTACACGCTCTGGATCTACGACCTGCAGCGCAACACAGGCTCGAAGCTTCCGGGCGGCTCCGTCATCCCGCTCGAGTTTCCAGTGTGGACTCCGGACAGCGAGCGGATCGCCTTTGGCGGAAGCCTTGAAGGGAGCCCAGGTTGGAAAATCTTCTGGCAGAAGGCCGATGGCTCGGCCCAGGCGGAGCCCCTCATCGAAAAGGGTTCTGCCGAAAGGCATCCGGCCTCATTCACGCCGGATGGTCATGCCCTCGTGTACACCTCCTTTGGAGAAGAGGGGGAGCGGGGTTTGTGGATCCAGCCGATCGGCGAGAAGAGTGCTCCCCGCCGCCTGATGAGTGGCTCCGCGCATTACGCGGCACTCTCTCCCGGCGGGCGCTGGCTCGCCTACGCGTCCGCGGAGGCAGGCTCATTCGTAGATATCTTCGCGGAGAAGTTTCCCGAGCTCGGCCGCAAGGTGCAGATCTCAGTCGGCGGAGGGACTCAACCGGTCTGGTCGCGCGATGGGCGTGAGCTCTTCTACCGGAAGGGAAACGCATTCTACGCGGTCTCGATTGCAGAGGGACCGGAGCTGACCGTCGGATCGCCCAAGCTCCTCTTCGAGAAGGCCGGGCTCCAGGGCTACGACGCGGCGCCGGACGGCAAGAGTTTCGTCGCCGTGTTCCGGCCTCCGGAGTTCGGCGTCATCAGAGAGCTTCATCTGGTGACGAACTGGTTCGAGGAACTCAAACGCCTCTCCCCGGTGCGAGGCGAGAAGTGACGCTCGACGCCGGAAAGCGCCTCGGCCCCTACGAGATCCTCGGGCCGCTGGGCGCCGGCGGGATGGGAGAGGTCTACCGGGCGAGGGACGCGCGGCTCCAGCGCGATGTAGCGATCAAAGTCCTTCCTGAATCCGTCGCGGCCGACGCCCGTGCGCTCGCGCGATTTGAGCGCGAGGCGAAAACCGTGGCCACACTCTCCCACCCCAACATCCTCTCGATTCACGACTTTGGAAGCGAGGGCGGCGTCGCGTTTGCGGTCACCGAGCTGCTCGAAGGGCAAACGCTGGCGGCGCTCCTCGCCGCAGGGCCCCTGCCGGCCCGCAGATCCTCGGCCATCGCGCGCGAGATCGCGGAAGGCCTCGCGGCGGCGCATGCGAAAGGAATCGTTCACCGAGACCTCAAGCCTGAAAACGTCTTCGTGACGAAAGACGGCCACGTCAAGATCCTCGACTTCGGTTTGGCGGGCGACGTTGTCACGCTCGACGACAGGGGAACGAGCGCGCCGACCGAGAGGCCTTTGACGGAACCGGGCACGGTCATGGGAACGGTCGGGTACATGTCGCCCGAGCAGGTGCGCGGGGCGCCGCTCGATCATCGCTCCGATGTCTTTTCCTTCGGCGCCGTCCTCTACGAGATGCTGTCGGGCAGGCGCGCGTTCCAGAAACCGACCGCGGCCGAGACGATGACGGCGGTCCTGAACGACGAGCCGCCGGAAATCCCGCCTCTATCCGGCGTGGCCTCGTCACTCGAGCTCGTGGCGCGGCGCTGTCTCGAGAAGCCGCCCGATGCGCGATTCCAGGATACGCGGGATCTCGTTTTCGCCCTGGAAATGGCGTTGGGAGGGCTCGGCTCAGGGCCGCAAGGCGCGGCGCCCGTCCCGGGCGGCCGCGCATGGACTCGCCTCGTGCCCGTCGTGCTGCTGCTCGCCTTGGCGGCGGGCGCAGGGGCGTGGCTCCTGGCCCGTCGATCGCGGGCTCCGGAGCCTCCCCGGTTTTCGCGCGTGACGTTCCGCCGCGGTTATGTCCGCGGGGCTCGCTTTGGGCCGGACGGACGGTCGATCGTGTACGCCGCGGCATGGGACGGGGGACCGTTGAAGCTCTATCTCAAACAGCCGGAAAGCCCCGATCCGATCCCGCTCGCGCTCCCAAGCGCGGACGTTCTGGCCGTCTCGCCCACCGGGGAGCTCGCGATCGCCCTCGACTGCCAGGTCTCGAACAACGGGGTCTGCAAAGGAAGACTCGCGCGAGTCCCGATGACGGGAAGCTCGCCGCGGGAAATCGCGGAGGAGGTTCAGCAGGCCGACTTCGGCGGAGACGGAGAGCTGGCGATCGTTCGCGAGGTGGAGCAGCAGAAATCGCGCCTCGAATATCCGCCCGGAAAGCTCCTGTCCGAAGCGACCAATGGTTATGTCAGCTTTCCGCGCGTCTCGCCGGACGGCAAGCGGATCGCATTCTTCGATCACCCCGTGTGGCGCGACGATCAGGGATTCGTAGCCGTCGTCGATCTCGCGGGGAAGAAGAGAATCCTGACTAAGAGGTTCGCATCGCTCCGTGGGCTGGCGTGGTCGCCCTCTGGCGATGAAGTCTGGTTTACCGCGGTCGACACAGGCCAACGAGCGCTGTATGCCGTCAAACTCTCGAAAGCTCTCCGGACTGTCTATCGCGCTCCCGGCCACGTGATGCTCTGCGATATCTCGCGAGACGGGAGAGTCCTCCTCTCGCGCGAAGAGGAACGAACTGTCGTGCTCGGTGCGGGCCCAGGCGACAAGCTCGAGAAAGACCTCTCTTGGCTGGATTTCACGCACGTCACCGACATTTCCGCGGACGGAAAGCTTCTTCTTCTCTACGAAGATACCGGCGAAGGGGCTGGACCCAGCGGCGTTCTGCTTCTCCGGAAGCTCGACGGGTCGCCGCCGGTGCGCCTGGGCGAGGGCTTTGGCCAGCTTTCGCCAGACGGGAAACAGGTGCTCGCGGCCATCTCCGGCGCGGCGCCGCTGAAGATTCTCCCGGTCGGAGCGGGCGAGCCCAGAACGGTGAAGATGGAAGGGCTGGAGCAGTTGGGCGCAGTCTGGTTCCCGGACAGCCGCCGGATACTCGTCCACGGTCAAAAACCCGGGCACCCTCTCGGCCTCTTCCTCGTCGATCCCGACAAGGGAATCGAGCGTTCGATAGTGCTCAAAGGCGCTCCTGCAACGGGATTCGTCGTCACCCCGGATTCCCGCCGCATTCTGGCCGACCGTTCGGACGGGACCTGGGCGTTCTACCCGATCGACGGCGGAGAGCCCGTGCCGGTCGACGGCATCCTGCGCGGAGAGGAGCCGGCCCGCTTCAGTAGCGACGGCCGCACTCTCTTCGTGCAGCGGCCGAGGAGCCTGCCCCTTCCCGTCTTCCGGATCGATCTCGCCAGCGGCGCCCGAACCCATTGGAGAGATTTCGAACCCGAGGACAAGGCCGGTCTCTCCTACGTTCGCGATGTCGTTCTCTCGGCCGACGGCTCTGCTTACGCTTACCAGTACCGTCGATGGCTCTGCGAGCTGTACACGGTCGACGGGCTCAAGTGAGAGGGCCGGTTCGAGCAAGAGTCTGGGATCCGGCCGCGACACGTCTCTGATTCCGATCGTTGATAGGCTCTGCAGCCAGGGGTTTCGCATGAAACCGATCCACAGCCTTATTTGCGTCGCCACGCTCCTCTGTGTCGCCGCCGCCGCCGACGAAACGTACGAAAAGCCGGGAGACCTCAAGGCGTCGGATTTTCTTGATGCCTCTCTCTTGAAGGGACCTAACCACGAAGTCGAAGAAACGGTTGTGAGCGACGGCATCTTCAACACCTACACGATCAAGTCGAAATTCGGGACCTGGAAGGTTCAGGGAAACAACCTCGCCGCCGTCCGCGTCCACGAAGTCGGAGCGATCGCGCAGCTGAAGGAAGTCGACAAGATCGCGGTGGCGGCAGGCGGCATCGCGAAGGGAGCCCTGAATGTTGGCAAGGGCGCGGTCACTGTCGCCACGCATCCGGCGGAAACGATTGTCGGGTTCCCGGAAGGCATCTACCGTCTCTTTGGAAGAATCGGCCGGGGCGCCACGCGAACCTCCGAGAAGATGGGAACCACCGACACGACGGGAACGGAGTCGGAGAATTTGAGCGCTCCGCAGGACGCTCCGATGGCGACCCAGACCTCCACAGCCGGGAAGGCGGCCGCGGCGAGCGGCGAGGTCGCCAAAGACCTCATCGGCGTCAACAGCTCGATGCGATTCTGGGCCAAGAAGGTCCACGTCGATCCTTACACCAGGAACGAAGTCCTTCACAACGAGCTGCGGGACGTCGCGCAATACGACGCGGGCGGCCAGTTCGCGGTCAATCTCGCGCCGGGCGGCGTGATCCTGACCGCGCTGAGCACCACGGCCACGGTCAACGACCTGATCTGGATGAAGGAGCCCGACGAGCTCGTCACGCTCAACGAGAAGCGTCTGAAGGACATGGGTGTGACGCCGACGGTCAGCAAAGCTTTCCGTCTCAATTCCCAGTACAACCTCACGCGGCAGGTCCGCCTTCTCGCGTCGCTCGACCAGCTTCCGGGAGTCGAGGGACGCGCGGGTTTCGTCGCGCGCGCCGCCGGCGCCAAGGCAGATTCCGACGGCGAGTTCTACATGGAGAGCGCGATGCTCGCGGACCTCTTCAACAAAACGCAGGCGCCGGTCTCGGCGATCGTCGACAATCTGCCGGGAGCGTGCGTGATCGCGGGAGAGAATCGATTCGCATGTCTCTTCCCGCTCGATTACATCTCCTGGACCGAAGGAGTGGCCGGCCACATCGATCGGATCACCAAGCGCGCCGAGACCGACTACCCGAAGGCGACGAAGGAGATGTGGCTGACGGGCCGCGCCTCCGAGCGGACGGCGAAGGAATTGGCGGCGCGTGGGTGGTCGCTCCGCGAGAAGGGCTTGAAGCTCATCTCCGAAGACGCGCAGCCGGAACCGCCGCCGCAGCCGACGCCGTCCGTCCCCACTGAAAAGAAGCCGGACACGGAGAAGGTCTCCGTCGCCAAATAAGGGGATGGGTTTCTCTCGTCGACCGCGACGCTTCGGAGGAGGTCTGCTTCGACAAGAACGTGAGTCGTTTCCAAACGAGACCGCGCTCTGTCCGACAAACTGACATGACGCTTTCACCCGGATCACGGCTTGGTCCCTATGAGGTGCTCTCGGCGCTCGGTGCGGGCGGAATGGGCGAGGTCTATCGAGCCCGCGACACGCGGTTGGGCCGGGACGTCGCAATCAAGGCTTTGCCGGCGGAATTCGCGTCCGACGCGGAGCGGCTCGACCGGTTCGAGAGAGAAGCGCGCGCGCTTGCGTCTCTCAACCACCCGAACATCGCAGCCATCTATGGCCTCGAGGACGCCGGAGGGACGCCGTGCCTCGTCTTGGAGCTCGTCCCGGGCGAGACACTCGCGGAGCGCCTCGCCGCCGGGCCGCTTCCTCTCGAGGAGGGACTCGGTATCTGCCGTCAGATCGCCGAGGCGCTCGAAGCAGCGCACACCGCGGGGATCCTCCATCGCGATCTGAAGCCCGCGAACGTGAAGGTGACGCCCTCCGGCAAGGTCAAAGTCCTCGACTTCGGATTGGCGAAGGCCCTTGGCGGCGATATGTCGCCTGCACACGACTTGTCGCACTCTCCCACCGTCACCTCCGGCGGGACGCGCCAAGGCGTGATCCTCGGCACTGCCTCCTACATGTCGCCGGAACAGGCACGCGGTAAGCCTGTGGACCGGCGCACCGACATCTGGTCCTTCGGCTGTGTGCTCTACGAGACCCTCTCGGGCCGCAGGGCATTCGAAGGGGAGACGAGTTCAGACGTCCTCGCCTCGGTGCTTACCCGGGACGCTGACTGGAAGGCCTTGCCGGCCGGAACCCCATCCCGAGTGCGCGATGTGCTCCGGCGTTGTCTGCAGAAAGACCCGAATCGGCGATTGCACGACGCTGCTGATGCGAGGATCGAGCTCGAGGACGCATCGACCGAGCTCTCAAGCGGGTTGCCCGCCCCGGCGACGGACAGCGCGACCTTCGGCGGTGGCCGTCGTTGGGAGGCTCTGGTCGCAATGCTTCTTCTTTCGGCGCTGCTCGGAGCGCTTCTTGGCTGGCGCCTGGCACGTTTGGGATCCGCCACGAGGCCTCCTCGGATCGGAAAGCTCGCACGGATGACTCCGCCGATCGGCCACGCGGAGTGGCCAAGCTGGTCTCCGGACGGGAACCTGATCGTCTACGCCTCCGACAAGAGTGGCGACTTCGAGTTCTATGTGCGCCGCGGCGACGGCGGCCAGGACGTCAACATCACCAACAACCCGGGTCAGGACATCCAGCCCTCTTTCTCGCCGGACGGTAACTCAATCGCGTTCGTGTCGACTCGAAGCTCGAAGACGGGACTCGTTAAGATCGGCGGAATCCCAACCCTTTCGCATGCCACCCGGACGTACGGCGGCGATCTCTGGCTCGCGCCGTCACTAGGCGGTCCTGCGCGAAGACTGGCGCCCGACGCGAACTTTCCGGTGTGGCGGCCTGACGGACGCAGCGTACTGTATGTGAGCGGGCCTGACAGCCATCGGGCTATCCTAGAAGTTTCTTCGCAGGGCGGCGTACCCCGCTCCGTTCTTCCGAGCACGGAATCGAACTGGGAGATCGTCCGGATCGGATGCTCTCCGGACGGCCGCTGGGTCAGCTTCGAAGACCAGCTCGAAGCTTTGTTTCTAATACCGGCCGCCGGGGGAAAGCCTGTTCGCGTACTGTCCGGCTTCAGCCACGTCTGGGATGGCTCCTCTTCGCGCCTCTGGATTCTGACAAAGGAACCGAAAGGCGGTACACGGATTCAGTCGCTCGACATCGACCCGAATCGGGGCACAGTCGTGGGAAAGTCGACGACAGTGGGTCTCGTCACGGCATCCCTTCGAGATCTAGCGGTCTCCCGCGACGGGCGCCAAGCCGTCGTGACGGAGGTGGACACATCGCGCAACTTGACACGTCTGCCGCTCGCGCCCGGCGGAGGAGCGCCCGGCGGACCGGAGGAGCCGCTCTCGACGGGGCGTGTCATCGACAACTCCCCCCAGGTTTCTCCCGACAGTCGGCGGATCGCGTATGTCAGCGACACTCTCGGACGAGCGGAAGTCTGGATCCTCGATCTCGAGACGCGGCAGCGTCTTCCGCTTCAAATGCCAGGGGAAGACACGGCCGATTCAAATCCAGCATGGATGCCCGACGGCAGGGAGCTCGTCGTGGTCCGCCACCTCGTAAACGGCGATAACGCCGGCTGGATCGCCGCTCTGGACGGCAGCCGCACCGAAGAATTTGTGCGCCTGACCGGTCGTGGTGTCATCCATTTCCGTCCGGCCCCCGGCGGGACGTCATTGCTTGGCTCCGATTCCACCAGCGGCACGGAGAAGCTCTTCCTGTACAACCTGGTTTCTCGAACGCAAACTTCGTTGAACGTGCCGCCCGGCGACAAGTTCGACGTGGAGTGGTCGCCGGATGGCCGCTGGATCGCCCTATCCGCGTCGCAGGGGGAAGCCGTCCAACTCTTCCGGATGCCAGCCTCAGGAGGCCCGATGCAGCAACTCACGACCGGCTACGAGCGGATGCGACATCCCTTCTACTCGCCGGACGGCAAGTGGATCTACATTCAGCCGAGCCATCGGAACATCTTCCGCGTCCGCGCAGAAGGCGGTCCGCTCGAGAAGGTCACAACCTTCCCTGAGGCCGGACTCTTCATCGAGGAGCCAACCATCTCTCCCGACGGCAAGTACCTCGTCTATTGCCGCGAGAACGGCGGATCGTCCCTCTGGCTCTTGACGCTGGAAGAGGCAGTGCGCCGACGATGAGCCTCCCGGCCGGCTCTCGCCTCGGCCCCTACGAGATCCTTTCGCCTCTCGGAGCGGGCGGAATGGGTGAGGTGTATCGAGCCCGCGACACACGGCTGGGGCGCGAGGTCGCGATCAAGGTGCTGCCGGCGTCTTTGTCCGCAGATCCCGACCGACTGCGCCGCTTTGAACAAGAAGCCCGAGCCGCCGGGCTCTTGAACCACCCCAGCATCACTCAGGTCTACGACCTCGGGACCCATGAGGGCGCGCCCTACGTCGTTCACGAGCTTCTCGAGGGCGAGACGTTGCGGGCGGTCCTCGCCACGGGACCCTTGCCGCCAAGGAGAGCTGTCGACTACGCGATACCGATGGCACAAGGCCTCGCCGCGGCTCACGAGAAAGGGATTGTCCACAGGGACTTGAAGCCTGAGAACGTTTTCGTGACGCGGGACGGCCGGATCAAGATCCTGGATTTCGGCCTGGCCAAGCTGACTCTCCCGGAGACAGACGCCGGACCTCTCACGGGGCTTCCGACGGAGACCGCGCGAACGCAGACCGGTGTCGTGCTCGGGACACTCGGCTACATGTCGCCCGAGCAGGTGCGAGGGCAACCCGCGGACGCCCGCAGCGACATCTTCTCCTTCGGCGCCATCCTCTACGAGATGCTCGCCGGCCGGCGCGCCTTCCAAGGAGTCTCCTCCGCCGACACGATGTCGGCGATCCTGAAAGAAGACCCGCCGGACGTGTCTGCGAGCCGCACCGTGTCGCCAGGTCTCGGGCGCATCGTGCGGCACTGCCTCGAGAAGAACCCGGAACAGAGGTTCCAGTCGGCGCGGGATCTCGCTTTTGACCTGTCCGCTGCTGCCGCCGACCCGGTGTCGCGGCGGCGGCGTACGCTGGCGTGGGCCGGAGCGCTTCTTGCCGCCATCTCCCTCGTCGCAGCCGCGGTTCTCCTGCGCTCGCGGGGAAGCCGGTCGAACGTGCCGGGCGCCGCCGCAGCCGGCCGCAAGTCGATCGCCGTACTCCCTTTTCAGAACTTGAGCCCCGATCCCGAGAACGCCTACTTCGCCGACGGCATGACCGAGGACATCCTGACGCAGCTCGCGAAGATCCGGGACCTGAAGGTCATCTCGCGCTCGTCGGTAATCCAGTACAAGGGGACGCAGAAACCGATCCGGACGATCGCCGCTGAGCTCGGCGTCGGCGCGATCCTCGAGGGCAGCGTGCGGCGAGCCGGCAACCAGGTCCGGATTGTGAGCCAGTTGATCGACGCCCGGACGGACGAGCACCTCTGGGCCGAGACCTACGATCGGAAGCTCGAGGACGTCTTCGCCATTCAGAGCGATGTGGCCCAGCGGATCGCCGCGTCTTTGCAGGCCACGCTCTCGCCCGCCGAGAAGAAGCGCATCGAAGAGCATTCGACCGAGAACCTCGCCGCCTACGACCTCTATCTGAAGGGTCGGGAGTATTACAACCTCTATCGCAAGGCGGACAACGAAGCCGCGATCGGGCTTTTTCAGAAGGCCTTGGAGTTGGATCCCGGCTTCGCCCTGGCCCACGCCGGCCTGGGAGACACCTACGCACAGCGCGCGTTTCGGTTTGGCTTCCCCCAGACCTGGCTCGACTCGAGCCTGGAGGCGAGCCGCAAAGCGATTGCGCTCGCGCCCGGGCTCCCGGAGGGGCACAAGGCCCTCGGCCTGGCATACCAGGCCAAAGGCGCTTACCGCGAGGCGCTCGAGGCCTATCGCGAAGCCCTGCAGCTCGCTCCCAACCATTACCCGGCCATGAACAACCTGGCAGCTGTTCTCAACTTTCAGGGGAAGGCAGACGAGGCGCTGCGCTGGAGCGAGCGAGCGGTCGAGCTTGCCCCGACGACGGCGACAGCCCTGCTCGTCCTGGGCAACGTGCGCGCCGCGATGAATGACCCGGACCCTGCCGAGGCCTTGATCCGCCGGGCCGTGGAGCTCCAGCCGGATCTGGCTCAGGCGCAAGCCTCGTTGATCCGTTTCTACCTTCACCGCCGGCGCGACCGCGAAGCTCTGGAGCAGGCCCGCACTGCGGTTCGGATCGCGTCCGCCGACCCGGCTCTCATCGCGGCGGGCGAAGCCGAGCTCCTCGCGGGAGACCCGGGGCGAGCCCGACAAGTTTTCGAGCAATTCCTGCCCTCCGCAAGGGGTGTCCGTCTGATGCGGCTTTCCGGTACGGGAGTCGAGACATATCTCGCCTACCTCGACGTTCAATCCGGACGTCGCAGAGAAGCGGAGGCGCTTCTCCAGGAGAGTCTCCAGGTAGATCGGCGGCAGCTCGAGAGCGGGAATCAGGACTGGACTGTCCCGTTCGACCTTGCCTGCGCTCATGCGCTTCGTTCGGAGAAAGACGAAGCCTTCCGTTGGTTGGACCGTGCGGTCGAGTCCGGCTGGCGAGGCTGGCCGCTGGGCACACGAAGCCCGCTGCTGGATTCCCTGCGAGCAGACCCGCGCCTGCGGCAGGTCGAGAGCCGCCTCGAGACGCTGATCCGAGAGATGCGCCGGCGCGCCGGCCTGCGCTGAGGAGCGGCCGGGCCGCAGCAGTCCGTCGTCCTGCTGTAGGCTCTCAGGAGCCTTGTCGCTGACGGCCGGCATGCGCCTCGGTCCCTACGAGATCCTCTCGCCTCTCGGAGCGGGCGGAATGGGCGAGGTGTATCGCGCCCGCGATGCTCGGCTGAGCCGGGAGGTCGCGATCAAGGTCCTTCCGGCTTCAGTCTCGAAGGATCCGGACCGGCTGAGGCGCTTCGAGCAGGAGGCGAAAGCGGCCGGCGTCCTGAATCATCCCAACATCACCGCCGTCTACGACATCGGCCGGCACGAGGGCGCGCCGTACGTGGTCGAGGAGTTGCTCGAAGGCGAAACTCTCCGCTCCGCGCTTTCCGGCGCTCTCTCTCCGCGCAAGGTCGTCGACTACGCGGTCCAGATCGCCCACGGCCTGGCCGCCGCGCACGAGAAGGGGATCGTGCACCGGGACTTGAAACCGGAGAACCTTTTCGTGACCAGGGACGGGCGGGTCAAGATCCTCGACTTCGGTCTCGCCAAGCTCACGCGGCCGGAGACGGAAGGCGTTGCGCTTACGGAGATCCCGACGGCAACGGCAGGCACCGAGCCGGGCGTCGTCCTCGGCACGCTCGGGTACATCTCGCCCGAGCAGGTGCGGGGACTGCCGGCCGATGCCCGATCGGACATCTTCTCCTTCGGCGCGATCCTCTACGAGATGCTCTCGGGCCGGCGCGCCTTTCGCGGCGAAACGGCCGCGGACACGATGTCGGCGATTCTGAGGGAAGAGCCGCCCGAGCTTTCGACGTCGCGCCCGGACGTACCGCCGGGACTGGATCGAATCCTCAGGCACTGCCTCGAAAAGAACCCGGAGCAGCGGTTCCACTCCGCGCACGACCTCGCCTTCGACCTCGAGAGCCTCTCCGCCCCGTCCGGTCCTCGCCTGGCGCCCTTGCCGGAGGCGCATGCTTCTCCCCGGCGCTTGGTGCAAGCGGTCGCCTTCCTTGCGCTGGCCGCGGCGCTGGGGTTCCTGGCAGGGCGGCAGATCTGGAGGACGCCCTCCGCTTTGTCCCCTGCTTTCCGCAGGCTCACGTTTCGCCGTGGTTTCGTCTCATCAGCTCGCTTCGGGCCGGATGGCCGCACCGTCTTCTATTCGGCCAGCTGGGACGGCACCGAGCGGCTTGAGTTGTTCTCGACGAGAGTGGAAGGGCCCGGTGCGGCGCGCCTGGCGCTGCCCGACGGGGTCGTCGAGGCAATCTCCAGCTCGGGTGAGATGCTGCTTCTTCACAGCTTGCGTTTTGAGATCGGTCACGCGAGAGTCGGCACGCTCGCCCAGGCCCCTCTATCGGGCGGCACGCCGCGGGACCTGTTGGAAGACGTCGCGGCCGCCGACTGGTCTCCGGACGGCGGGAGCCTGGCCGTGGTGCGCGCGCCGGGATGGCACTACCGGCTGGAGTTTCCAGCCGGAAAGATCCTCTATGAGACCGCCGGCTGGATCAGCCATCCCCGCATCTCGCCGACAGGAGATGCCGTCGCGTTTCTCGACCATCCTCTTTTTGGCGACGACCTCGGCTCGGTGGTGATCGTCGACAAAGCCGGGAAGAGAAGGACCCTCTCCGACGGATGGCAAAGCGCGCAGGGCCTCGCCTGGTCCACTTCGGGCAAGGAGATCTGGTTTACCGCGACGGAGAGCGGAAGCAATCGCGCGCTCCAGGCGGTGAACCTCTCGGGGCACCGGCGCACGCTCACGGGCGGCATCGGGGCCCTGACGCTGCAGGACATTGCCAGGGACGGGCGGATTCTCGTCGATCATTCTCATCGCCGGATCGGGCTGATCGCCCTGCCGGCCGGCCAGACGAAGGAGCTGGACCTGTCATGGCTAGACTGGTCTCGGGGGCCGGTCCTGTCGGGTGACGGAGAGACGCTGGTCTTCTCGGAAGAAGGACAGGGCGGAGGCACCGGCTACTCGGTCTTTCTCCGCAAATTGGACGGATCGCCGCCGGTGCGGCTGGGGGAGGGAAGGGGACTGGCGTTGTCTCCCGACGGCAAGTGGGTTTTGACGGCGGTTACCCGGCACTCGCCCGCTCCCCTGGTTCTTCTTCCCACCGGGGCGGGGGAGCCGAAATCCATTCCGGGCGACTCGATCAACCACGATGCCCCGGCCGCCTTCTTTCCGGACGGACGCCGGGTCTTCTTTACGGGGAGTGAGCCGGGGCGTGACCGGCGCGCCTGGGTCCAGGATCTGCCCGCTGGAAAGCCGCACCCGGTCACTCCTGAGGGAACTCTCGGAACCGTTCTTTCTCCCGACGGGCGATTCCTCGTCGCGCGCGGCCCGGATCAAAAGTTCGCGCTCTACCCGCTGGAATCCGGATCTCCTCGCCACCTCGAGGGGTTCGATGTCAACGACCGCCCTTTGCGCTGGACCCCCGATGGGCGGGCTATCTACGTCGGCTACTCCGGCAAGCCGAGCGTGACGGCGCGCGTCTTTCGCGTCGGAGTCCCGGACGGCCGGCGGGAGCTCTGGAAGGAGTTCACACCTCGAGACCCGACGGGATTCCAGACTTTCGGCTTGAATGCCGCAGTCTCGTCGGACGGAAACACGCTCGTCTTTACCTACAGCCACATTCTTTCCGATCTCCACGTCATCGAGGGATTGAAATGATCCTGGCCGGATCGAAGCTCGGTCCTTGCCGCAGACTGAACATCGTGGGACTCCTTGTCATCGCCCTGACCGCGGGCGCCATGGCTCAAACACCGCCGCCGCAAAAGCAGCGTCTCCTGATGCAGAAGCTCGAGACCACGATCCGGGCCGTCGACGCGCAGCTCGATGGAATCCTGGGTGTCGCCATCCAGGATCTGAAGACGGGCGAGACGATCCTCTGGAATTCCGACGAGGTCTTTCCCCAGGCCAGCTCCATCAAGATCGCGGTTCTGGCGGAGCTCTATCACCAGGCCGAGCAAGCAGCTGCGGGCGTCCGGGGCAAGGCGACCCTGTCGGATCTCTATACGATGCGCCAGGCAGATGTCGTGCCGGGCAGCGACATCCTGGCCGGCCTGACTCCCGGCGTGACAGTGATGACCAACCGGGATCTGGCCACGATGATGGTCGCGGTCAGCGACAACAGCGCGACGAACGTGCTGATCGACCGGCTCAAGATGGAAAATGTCAACGCGTTTCTCGAGAGCCTGGGGCTTCATGCCACCCGGCTCAAGCGCAAAATGATGGACCTCGACGCGGCTACGCAGGGCCGCGAGAACGTCGCCACGCCAAGAGAGATGATGACTCTTCTACAGAAAATCCATTCTGGCAAGGTTTTCGGAAAGGAAGCCACAGCAGACTTTCTGAAGGTCCTCTCGACGCACAAGGAGAGCGCAATGCTTCGCGGCATTCCCGACGACGCGGTCGCCGCGAACAAGCCCGGCGCCCTGGAGGCCGTTCGCACGGATTCCGGGATTGTCTTCGTCAAGGACCGCCCGTTCGTGCTGTGCGTGATGACGACTTACCTGAAAAGCGAACGCGACGGAGAAGCGGCGATCTCCCGAATCTCGGCAGAGGCTTGGGCCACTTTCGACCGCCTCGGCCGAGCCTCGGAATACGGCCGGGTCGTCTCGCCAAAATAACGATGGGAATTTCGCCCGGCAACCGCCTCGGACCCTACGAGATCGTTTCCCCCCTAGGAGCGGGCGGCATGGGGGAGGTTTACAAGGCGCGGGACACGCGCCTGAATCGCGAGGTCGCGGTCAAGGTCCTTCCCGCCGAGCTTTCCGGAGACGCCGATCGGAGGGCGCGCTTCGAGCAGGAAGCGCGCTCCGCCTCGGCCCTGAACCATCCCAACATCGTCACGCTCTACGACATCGGCACACACGACGGAACCCTCTTCATCGCGATGGAGATGGTGGAAGGACGGAGCCTGCGCGAGGTCCTGGCCGGCGGGAATCTTCCCGTCCGGAAGCTCCTCGACATTTCGGTTCAAATGGCCGACGGCCTGGCCAAGGCGCACTCCGCCGGAATCGTTCACCGCGACCTGAAGCCCGAAAACGTGATGGTTTCCAAAGACGGCTTCGTCAAGATCCTCGACTTCGGGCTGGCCAAGCTCGTCCAGGCGCCGGCGGCCGAGGCCTCCAACCTTCCGACAGTCGTGGAGCCCGCGACCCGTCCCGGCACGGTGATGGGAACCGTCGGCTACATGTCGCCGGAGCAGGCCAGCGGCCAGAGCATCGACTTTCATTCCGATCAGTTCTCGTTCGGCTCGATCCTCTACGAGATGGCGACCGGAAAGCGCGCATTCCAGAAGGCGACGGGTGTCGAGACCATGTCGGCCATCATCCGGGAGGAGCCCGAACCGGTGGCGCGTGTCAACCCGAACGCGCCAGCGCCCTTGCGTTGGATCGTGGAGCGCTGTCTGGCCAAGGACCCCGAGGATCGCTACGCGTCGACCCGCGATCTGGCCCGCGATCTGGCGAGCGTGCGGGATCATCTGTCTGAGGCGTCGATCTCGGAACCTGTCGTGGCGATGAAGCCCAGCGTCCGATCGCGTCGGGGACTCCTCGCCGCGATGGCGGCAGCCCTGCTTCTCGCCATCGGTTTTGCGGCCGGCAAATGGACTTCGGGGCGAGCCGCCAACCTCGATTTCCAGCGACTGACCTTTCGGCGCGGAGAGATTCTGACGGCGCGCTTCGCGCCGGACGGCCAATCGGTCATCTACAGCGCCGCGTGGGAGGGGAATCCTCCCGAGATCTTCACCGCGCGGGCCGGGAGCCCGGAGTCGCGGTCGCTGGGACTGCCGTCGGCAGACATTTTGGCCGTCTCGTCGACAGGCGAGCTGGCCATTCTCGAGAGCCCGCACTTCATTCTCGGCTGGGAAGTGCGTGGAACGCTGGCCCGCGTGCCGCTTGCCGGCGGCGCTCCCCGTCAGGTGCTCGAGGATGCCCAGGACGCCGATTGGTCTCCGGACGGCAAGGAGCTCGCCGTGGTGCGGGAGTTCGGTGGCCGGCGACGCCTCGAGTATCCGATCGGCAAGGTCCTCTACGAAACGTCGGGATGGATCAGCAGCCCACGGATTTCTCCCGACGGACGCTGGATCGCCTTCGTCGATCATCCCCAGCGCGGGGACAGCCTGGGGTCGCTCGCCGTGGTCGGACCGGACGGTCGAAATAAGACGCTCACGGAGCAATTCGCGCCGGTCGTGTTCGCCTGGTCTCCGAGGAAGGACGAGATCTGGTGCAGCTGGGGCGAACATCTGCGGTCGGTCACGGTCGAAGGAAAGCAGCGCGAGATCTCGTCCACGGCAGGCGGATGGTTCCTGGCGGACGTCTGGAAGGACGGACGTGTGCTCTTTGACCGGCGAAGTCTTCGTCGAGAGATGGTGTCCGGGGCCGCCGGCTCGGCACGCGAACGCAACCTGACCTGGCTCAACTGGTCCTTTCCAACAGCGCTCTCGAAAGACGGCAAACTGGTCCTGTTCGACGAGCAGAACCTGGGGCCGAACGGAAACTACCCGATTTACGTGCGCCAGACCGACGGCTCACCAGCGACACTCCTCGGGCAGGGGGGCTCTTACGATCTGTCTCCCGACGGTCGCTGGGCCCTGACGTCTTCATTTCCGGGCAAGGACGAGCTCGTTCTCCTGCCCACCGGCCCCGGGCAGCCGCGCTCGCTAGGAAAAGCGGGACTCACTTACGAGTGGGCGGAATTCTTTCCTGACGGCCAGCGCGTTCTGGCGACGGCGAACGAGAAGGGGAGAGGACCGCGGCTCTTCATCCAGGACGTTTCGGGCGGGAAGCCGCGCGCGATCAGCCCGGAAGGAGTGACCGCTTTGGGCGGGCAGCCGCTATCCCCCGATGGGCGGTTTCTGATCGCGACCGGCCCGGACGGCCGCATGGTGGTCTACTCGGTCGAGCCCTCCGAGCCCAGGCCGATTCCCGGGCTGGCTCCCGACGACGTGGTGACCCGTTGGACGGCGGACGGCCGTGGGATCTACGTCTGGAAGCCTTCGGAGATGCCGGCGCGCGTTTCGATCGTCGACGTCGCAACCGGCCGGCGGACCATCTGGAAAGAAATCGTGCCTCCCGATCCCGCGGGGATCCTCGGTGTGTGGCCCATCGTCATCACCGCGGACGGCGGTTCCTACGCGTATTCGTACCGTCGAGTCCTGTCCGACCTCTTCCTGGCTCAGGGGCTCAAGTGAGAACTGCCGGTCCCCACTCCACTTCGATAGTGGGCGGACGCGTGAGCGTCCGCATCACGACGCAGTACTGTTCCGTCTTTTCGGCGAGCGCGCGGAGCTGCTCCGGCGAGGCCTGCGGGGCGTCGACCTCGATGCGGATGCCGATCTTCTGGAAGCCGACTGGGACGTCTTTGGAGATGCCGAGGGTGCCGGCCAGATCGAGCTCGCCCTCGACGCGGGCGCGGATGCTCCTCGCCGTGATGCCCATGGCCGCGGCGACCATCTGGCAGGTGATCTGGGCGCAGGCCGCCAGCGCCCCGAGCAGCAGATCGCCGGAGCAGGCCCCGGTGCCCGGGCCGCCCACGCCGGCGTGGGCCTGCGCCTCGTAAACGGCGCGGCCGAGATCGACCGAGCAGGCCACGGGCGCGCCGGCCTGCCCGCCCTCGGCGCAAAGCGTGATCCGCGAAGCCTGCGGATCGGAGCGATAACGTTCCTTGAGCGGCTTCTGTATCGAGCGGATGTCCATCGCCCCTCCGGGGCGCCGTCGTACCACAGAATCCGGTTCGGCTGAAGACTTCGCGTCAACAATGTATGTATTGTATGGGTCCGGCATTTCTGTTAGGAGCATCATCCGCCGCATCCGGCTTCGCCCGGCACGAAGTCGTCTGCCGGCCCCACGGGGGTTGTATTCTGCGCCCGATGTCTTTCGCGCCGGGGACACGCCCGGGATTCATGAACTGAAGTGACGATAACGCCGGGCAGACGACTGGGGCCTTACGAAGTGCTTTCCCCCCTCGGGGCCGGCGGGATGGGGGAAGTCTGGAAGGCGCGGGACTCGCGGCTGGATCGGACGGTCGCGATCAAGGTACTGCCGCCGACTC
>Ga0126383_10000485_pt1 | contig 22210 bp, 19 predicted proteins | sample PanSoiMetPlot_35_FD_96882 | JGI IMG/M metagenome (GOLD analysis project Ga0126383, IMG submission 96882) | Tropical forest soil microbial communities from Panama - MetaG Plot_35 | ecosystem: Environmental > Terrestrial > Soil > Tropical forest > Bulk soil | place: Panama | collected 2016-02-17
ACTCTTTCAGAGTTCGATCATATTTTTCGATTCTTTTCCCAGGGCGTTGCCCTGGGCTGGGAATTTGCGAACGCCTGCGGCGTTATTCATCTCGCGGAGTCAAGTATATCGATGCCGTTTAAAACGGCTTCCAGCTCAGCCAACTCGCCGCGCTAAAGCGGCAGCGTGAATGAGAAGATTCTCTCGAAAGAACCGGGTTCTTTGTGGCGTGTGTCTGCTCTGAAACAGGGTTCACCACAGAGACACCGAGATCCACAAAGACACAGGAAGGCCATATTCGCCACCCCGCGAATCGGCTAGCCGTTAAGCCGCAGCGATCGCAGAATCGTCAAAAACGTGTCTTGATAATTCTGATACTCCTCGCGTGGAGTGATGGAAATCATGTAGAAGAGTTCGCCGTTGCGCAGTTGGGTCGTGACGATGTTAATGAACTCAGCTTTGCCGGTCGCCTGATTCACATTGTCAAAGCTAATCTGCTCACCAAAACGGCCGTCCACGTCTGTGCGCTGGTAGGAGCCGCGCGCTCGCATGCTCTGGCTGCTTTGGGTCAGCGAGTTCACGAATTCGGCCGTGGCCTGTTGCAGGTTGCGGTTCTGAGTTTGCACCGATCCGAAGGTCACCGCGTGGGTGAAGAACGTCTGGCCATTGGACGAGCCAACTGCGCCGCGCGGCGCGAACCACAAACCGGTCTGATTTTTGACCTCGCTCCAGTTGTCCGGAATGTTTACGCTAAAACTGCTCGTGTCATAGGTCCGGTATCTTGAAGAGGGCAGTTCTACCCGGGCGCTCGCCGTTGGATAGTTGTTTCCGTTGGGGGGATAGTTGTTGCCGTTGGCCGGGTAGTTGTTTTGCGGATACTGATTTCCGCGATACCGCCGATTGCCGGCGGTATTTCCATTGATGAGTTGTTGCGTCTCCTGAAATCCGGGTGTCACCTTGATAGGATTGGCCGCGACTTCCAGACGCGCCGCTTCGGCATTGATTTTTGCGTAACGATCTTTTGGACTTGGGTGATCGCTCAACCAGCCGCCGCCTCCGCCTCCGTGGCTCTGTTGCTCGATGGTCTTGAACATGTTGGCCAGGTCCCGCGGATCGTAACCCGCGCGGGCCATAATGCGCGCTCCCAGCAGGTCGGCCTCAGTTTCATATTCGCGACTGAAGCGCAGCAGATAAGCCGCCCCGCCGATTTGACTAGTGGCCGAGACTATTCCCCCGAGCGGCCCACCAAGAATCGCGCCGCCAATCTGTCCGATGCCTGACAGCAATGATGGACTTTCAGCCTTGGTTGCCTGGGCCGTGCCGTGCCGCAGGGCGACGTGACTCAGTTCGTGCGCCATGACCCCGGCCAATTCGCCCTCGTTATGGGCGGCCATAATCGCGCCGGTGTTCACGTACATCGGCCCGCCGGGCAGTGCGAACGCGTTGATCGAACGATCGTTAACCACCTTGAAATAGTAACGAAACTCAGGATGTTGAAATTCCGGCGGGATGGCGCGCACCAACCCCTGCCCCACGCTTTCCAGGTACTCGGCCAGTTGCGGATCTCTGACGATTTGCAACTGCCGCTCGGCCAGTCCGGCCGCTTCCCGGCCGATCCTCACGTCGTCCATCGGCGAATACTTGTTTTTGTGCAGAACGATCTTGGTTGGCGCCGCTGAGGCGGTCTGTGTTTGCGCCGACACAAATTGCGATGTCGCAAACGCGAACAGCAGGATCAGGACGACCAGTAATCTCGGTCCGCGATAAAGCCGGTATTTCATAAGTGCCCTCTGAGATATGGGAATCGGTCGAAACCGGGAGAGAAGGCTTTGATGCTACTACAGGAGGATTAGTTTTACATAGAGTAAAGACAAGGCGGGGCAGTAGCCCGACCGTCAGGGAGGGCTCATTAACCTAAGGTCAGGAGCCCTCCCTGACGGTCGGGCTACTGCCCCGACGTGCAAAAACCGGCGGTCTTAATCAGTCAATTGTATCGAACGCAGGATCGCCAGGAAGGTACCCTGATACTTCGGGTAATCATCCGTGGGGCAGACGGCAATCATGTAAAGCAGATCGCCCGTGCGCAGCGGCGTCGTCGCGATGTTTATCAGTTCCGCACGGCCGGTAGCCTCATTGGTGTTGTCAAAGGTAATGAGCTGCCAGTTGCGTCCCGCGATGTTGTTCATCGGCTGATAGCCGCCACGCGCCCGCATTTGCGGCGACCCTTGGGTCAACGACTTGATGAATTCATCCGTCGCCTGCTGAGCATTCTTACCCTCCAAACGAATGGCCCCAAAGCTCACGCCATGCGTAAACACATTCTGGCCATTAACCGCACCGAATCCTCCGTTCGGCGAAAACCATAGTCCGTTCTGATCGTTTATCTCCTGCCAGTTATCGGGAATACCGACCGCGAATGGTCCCTCTTTATAGGGCTTCATAGTCGCCGATGGCGGCTCGGCCCGGCCGGTCGGCTTAGGCAGGTTTGAGTTCGCCGCCGGCTGATTGCCGGTTGCGGTGTTGGCCGGTTGCGAATAACCCTGGTTCGTGGTGTTCGACGGTTGCGAGTCCTGATTCGAATATCCTCGATTCCCATTTGAATAGGCCTGATTGCCGGTGAAGCTCTGATTGCCACCGCGTCCGGTCAGCCGTTGCTGTGCGACCATGAAATCATGCTTGTCGGGTGTGGCGGCTGTATTGATCTGCAGGGTTTGCGCTTCTGCGGTTATTTTCGCCACGCGATCTTTGGGACTGGGATGATCGCTCAGGAAGGCAGGGGTTCCGCCTCCGCCCTGCGATTCAATCGTCTTGAACATATTGGCGAGCTGAACCGGATCGTAACCGGCATTCGCCATGATGCGCGCGCCCAGCAAGTCCGCTTCAGTTTCGTACTCACGGCTGAACTTCAATAAGTAAACGCCCATCCCCTGCGATCCCATCTGCGCGATGGCGCCAATGGGACCTCCGAATATCTGCCCACCCATGTTCATGACGCCGGCGAGCGTTTGGTATTTCTGGGCGTGGGTAATTTGGGCCGTCCCGTGACGCAAAGCCACGTGACTGATTTCGTGGGCCATCACGCCGGCCATCTCATCTTCGCTGCGGGCCGCCGTGATCATCCCCGTGTTGACGTACATCGGTCCCCCCGGCAAGGCGAAGGCATTGATCTCTTTCGCGTTGACGACCTTGAACGAATACTGAAACTCGGGATGCTGAAACTCCGGCGGAATCGCGGCCGCGAGGCGTTGGCCCACCCGCTCGAGATACGCGCCCAATTCCGGATCGCGCACCAATTGCAACTGCTTCTCGGCTTCGCCCGCGGCCTGCTGGCCCAGCTTGATGTCGTCAGCCGGCGGGAACTTGTTGCTGTGAAGCTTGATTGGAGTTTGGGCGGAACTTGCAACCGGCATGGTGGCGATTGCAAGCGCCAGGGTGATGGTGACGGCAAACAGCTTAGTCGCACTTCGAAACGATCTCATGACAAAACTCCTTTGAAGTCCTAATAAGTAGAAGGCGACGTCACTTATTAATGGTAGTAATCCCGGCGACTACCCGAAATGTAAGGCGTGGATTCTGCGGAGATTATTTGCGCGGATTGATCTTTTCGTCAAGCCACTTCCGGGGTTGCTCGAGCACCCCGATGACGAAAGGTTTGCCTTTCCATACTTTCACCATCCCGATAATCAGGAAGACGACACAGGCGGCGCGAAACAGACCGGCGCCGGTAAACCTGCCCCCCGCGATATAACTCAGCCCGGTGAGCAGGGCCGACAGCGCGGTCATGCCCAGCTGCAGCACAATCGCCTGCGAAGCATGGAAACGCACCCGCGCCTCGGAACGCGGCACCATCAGGAGTTCAATAAAGCCGGCAACTATGCCGAGCCAGATGGGAATATAAGGAGCGATTAAGGCCCAGCGCTCCTGAATTCCGAGCCCAGCCACGGTTTTCAGGCCCGGGCTGATGGGGAGCGGCGGCGGCTGATAAATATTCGGCGGCGGACCCGGGGGCGGCTGATAAATATTTGACGGCGCCACGCGCGGAGGTTGGTAGCTGGCCGTGGCGCGCGGCGGCGGCGGTACAAACACGGAAGGATAAGAAGTGACCTTGTCGTCTATCCGGCGGGTAGGCGCTTCGCTTTCGCGCGCGGCCCGAGCCGTCTGCGGATCGCGGTTGATGGGCGTTGTCTGGCCGGCGATGTCATCCGTCGCCGCGCCCGAACCATTTCGCCCAAACGATTCGTCGGCGCGATGAGCGACATCCTCATCGAGCGGATTCGTGTCGTATTTGCCGCGCTTCGGCTCCATCGAAACCTCTTACGTGAGCCATCTTCGCGCGGTTTCGTCGATTTGAGTCAGTCGACGATCTGATATTCGATCGCGGACCAACCATCGCGCTCGTTAATGCGAAACGCGCGCACGCAAGGCTCAGCGTTACCCAATCCAACAATAAGGTAAACCGCTGATGGATAGTAGGCAAGACGCACGTCAGTGGCGGAAGGCTGCGGGTCCGCCGCCCGCGGATGCGAATGATAAATTGCAATCAACTCTTCACCGCGCTCGCGCATTTGCCGTTGGGCCGCAAACAGATCGTCCGGCGCTGCTTCGTAAGTGACCAAAGGATCGGCGGCGATATTGCGCAGGCGATAAATCGTCCGGGCCGTTCCGTCACGGGCGCCGCCAATTAAGCCGCAGCATTCCCGCGGGGCCGCTTCGCGGGCATGCGCGGCGAGCTCGTCGTATTGGGTGCGCGGTATTCTCATCGGTGGTGATCAATCGTTTCGCCAAAGGACGAAGGCCGCCACGGCGAGACCCGTGGCAATAATTGATAGGGCGATTCCAAGCTGTTCCCAGTATTCAAAGCCGAGGAACGGCGGCGGCATGGCCGGATCGATGACACAGAGGCCGGACTGATCGTGAGCGATACCCTCGCGACACGCCGGAAGCGAAATGAGATAAATGGCTGCGGCAGCCAATAATAAGTTCGCAATCGAACGTCGTAGGCTCACGCCAGATTAGACGCGCGGCCCGCAACCGGGTTCCGGCGCTAATCGACTTTTATCTGGAGATGCAATTCTTCGAGTTGTCTCTCATCGACCTCGCCCGGCGCGTCGATCATTAAATCCTGCGCCGAAGCTGTCTTGGGAAACGCCATCACGTCGCGAATGTTTTCGGTGGGCACGAGCGCCATCAACGTTCGTTCAATTCCAGCCGCGATGCCCCCATGCGGCGGGGTGCCAAATGCCAGGGCTTCGAGAAAGAAACCGAAGCGCGCGCGGGCCATCTCTTCAGTCATGCCCAGCGCCTTGAAGACCAGCGACTGCACGTCGCGCCGGTGGATTCTGATTGAACCGCCGGCGACTTCGGAGCCATTGATGACCGTATCGTAAGCCTTGGCCCGGATCTGTCCGAACAAGGCAGTTTCGCCATTCACCGCCCGCTGAAACAGCGGCACGTCGTCGTCCATCGGCGAGGTGAACGGATGATGCATCGAGTAGTAGCGATCGTCGTCTTCGTGATATTCGAACATCGGAAACTCGGTCACCCAGAGCGGCGCAAAAACATTTTCCGGAATCAGGTTTTCCCGCCGGGCGATCTCGTTGCGCAACGCCCCGAGACTTGCCGCCACCACGTCCGGTTTGCCCGCCACGATCAAAACCGCATCGCCTTTTTGCGCGCCGGCGATGCCGGCGAGATCCACCACTGTGTCGGCGCCGAGCGCCTTGAGCAACGATGACGAAACTTCATCGCCCAGCTTGATCCAGGCCAGCGCCGCCGCCCCGTACCGTTTCGCAAATTCCTGCAACTCGTCGAGCGTCTTGCGCGACATGGCCGCGCCGCCGCTCACCACAATTCCTTTGATCGCGCCTTTGGCGGAAAGCACGGAAGCGTACGGAGCGAAGCTCGTCTCGGCCAGTCGCTCCGACAGATCCTGTAACTCCATCCCCTCGATCCGCAGGTCGGGCTTGTCCGATCCGAACCGCCGCATGACTTCGGCAAAGGTGTAGCGGGGAAACGGAGTCTGCAAATCGGCGCCGACCAGCGCGAAGATGCGCGCAAACAGACCTTCGATCAATTTATAAATCTGCTCAGGCGTGGCAAAGCTCATTTCCACGTCGAGTTGCGAAAACTCCGGCTGGCGATCGGCCCGCAAGTCCTCATCGCGGAAACAGCGGGCGATTTGGTAATACTTGTCGAGCCCGGCAATCATGCAAATCTGTTTGAAGATTTGCGGGCTCTGCGGTAAGGCGAAGAATCTTCCCGGCTGCACCCGCGAAGGCACGATGTAATCGCGCGCCCCTTCGGGAGTCGACTTGATCAGGTTCGGAGTTTCAATCTGGGTGAATCCCTGATCGTCCATGTAGCGGTTGATTTCCAGAATCAGGCGGTGCCGCAGACGCAAGTTGGCCTGCAATTGGGGACGGCGCAGATCCAGATAGCGGTACTTCAGGCGCAGGTCTTCGGCGGCCAGCGCATCTTCGGAAGCATCGAGTTGAAACGGCAGCGTGCGCGCGTCGTTGAGGATGCCAATCTCAGTTACCTGCACCTCGATTTCGCCCGTGGCCAGTTTTGGGTTGCGCGCGCTGGGATCGCGCAGCACCACTTTGCCGGCGGCGACCAAAACATATTCGCCGCGAATGTCCTTGGCTTTGGCGCTGGCCTCGGGCGCGTTCTCCTGGTTGACGACGATCTGAGTAATCCCATCTCGGTCGCGCAGATCGATAAACGTCAAGGGACCAAAATCTCGCCGGCGCGCGCACCAACCCATCAGCGTCACGTGCTGGCCCACATGTTCTTTCCGCAGAGCGCCGCAGGAGTGCGTACGTTCGCGGTCGTTTAAGTTCTCAATCATTTTGGAATGCGGCGGCTTGACGTCGCTTTGGTTTCATAAAATTGCCCTGGAGTTGGATCGAAGCGATCCAAAAGCGCCGTCAAGCCGCCGCCCTCCAAATTAGAACAGCACCGTCCCGCCGTCCACGTTAATCGCTTGACCATTGATGCCGCGCCCTTCGTCAGAGGCGAGCAACACCGCCACGGCCGCCACCTCTTCCGGGGTCACCAGACGATTCTGCGGACTCATGCGCTCCAGCATCTTCACGGCCTGCCGGGCCGATTTGCCGGTCTTCGCCACGATGTTCCGCACGCCCTGCGAGGTCATCTCAGTGTCCACATAGCCGGGACAAATTGCATTGACGGTAATTCCTTTTTCCGCCACTTCCAGCGCCAGCGATCTCGTCAACCCTAACACGGCGTGCTTCGAAGCTGCGTACGCGGAAATGTAAGGCGCACCGGTTTTGCCGGCAATCGACGCGATGTTGATGATGCGTCCCCAGCCGCGCTCGATCATTCCGGGCAAGGCTGCGCGCGTGCAGCGGAACGTGCCGCCGATATTGGTATTAAGATGAAGCTCCCAAAATCGCTCATCAGTATTGATAAACAATTCGGACCTGGCCACGCCCGCGTTATTAACCACTATGTCCGGCCCGCGGCCAAAGTGCGCGCGAAACTTTTCTGAGGCCTGGAGCACCGATTTCTCCTGTTGCACGTCGCATCTGAGGGCCAGCGTGTCAACTGCAAACTCTGCGGCGATTTCTTTGGCGGCAGCCTTAACCTGCCTGGTAGTGCGAGCCAGAATCGCCACCGACGCGCCTTCGCGCGCAAAAGCCTGCGCGATCGCCTGACCAATACCGCGACTGCCGCCGGTGATGAATGCCAGTTTGTTCGCGAGCCGCATAGAATTTTGGAGTGCGGTGGCAAAGTCCCGATCTATCGGGACGGCGACACCGCTTTGGATGAATCGTTACCTTAGCACGACTCAGCAGCCAAAGCGCCGTTCCCGATAAATCGGGACTGCGCTCTGCCGGCGCACTCCAAATTATCTTCCGGTAAATCGCGGTGGCCGCTTCTCCAGGAACGCCCGCACGCCTTCGCGTCCGTCTTCCGATTCGAAGCACCGCAGTTGCGCGTCAACTTCGTATTGCAGCATCTGTTCGAGTGAATCATGCTCGCCGGCATAGACGGCATGTTTGGCGGCCGCGATCGAAACCGCGGGGGCGTCGCGCAGACGCTCGGCCAGGGCCCGCGTCTCGGCCTCGAGTTGGGCCGGCGCCACGACCCGATTAATCAAACCGAGTTGCAAAGCTTTTTGCGCGTCGATGGGGTCGCCCAGGAAGAAAAGTTCGGCCGCAATGTTCGACGGCACCATGCGTGGCAGGAAATAGGTTCCACCCCAATCGGGATGAAACCCGAGCTTGACGAACGATTGCGCGAAGGTCGCCGTCTCGGAAGCCACCCGCAAATCGCAAGCGAGCGCCAGATTAAAGCCGGCGCCGGCGCAAGCGCCTTCGATTGACGCAATCACCGGCTTGGTCATTTGCCTGATCGTCAGAATCACGCGGCGCGCCGCGCCCAACAGTCGCGCAAACTCTTCCGTGTCGCCGCGATCGACCAACTCGGCCATGAAATGCACGTCGCCGCCGGCGCAGAACGCGCGGCCCTCGCCTTTGATAATGATCACGCGCACTTCGGGATCGCTGCCGGCTTCTTCCAGGGCTTCGGCCAGGTCGCGCCGCATGTAGCCGGCCAGCGCGTTGAGACGATCCGGCCGGTTCAAACTGATCGTGACGATACCGCCTTCTTCGGCGACTTTAATATGTTCTTCTTCGGCCATGGTGAGTCCCTATTAAAAGGTCAGTCCCATCAGCGTTGGCGGATGGATTAGTGAGGCCATGACCCAACCGCCAATGCGGGCGGTCCTGACGTCATTTCCCACTGAAGTTCGCCTTTCGCTTGCTGACATAAGCATCCAAACCTTCTTTGGCATCTGCGGAGGTGAACAGTTGCTGCTGTAGTTCCCTCTCGAGCGCGAGCGCCGCTTCGAAGGGTATCTCGCCGCCGGTTTGCACCGCGCGTTTGATTCGGCCCACGGCGCGTGAGGCTTTGCCCGGAGCGGTGAATTGACGCGCGTAATCCTTTACCTGCGTCATGAAATCCGCGCCGCCGGCAGCGTCTACCACTCGATTCACCAGGCCGAGCGCTTCGCCTTTTTCAAAATCAAACAACTCGCCCGCGGCCATTAATTCAATCGCTTTTGATTTTCCGACGAGCCGCGTCAGCCGCTGCGTGCCGCCGGTTCCGGGCAACACGCCCAGACTGACTTCGGGCAGACCCATCTTGCCGGCGCCGCGCCGCGCCACCCGTAAATCCGCGGCCATGGCCACTTCCAATCCGCCGCCGACGCAATGCCCATTGATGGCCGCGATGACCAGCTTGGGCGTCTGCTCCAATCGATTGAGCGTCTCGTTCGCGTGCAGACAGAAATAATATTTGAACTCGGGCGTGACCCCGGCCAACATGCTGATGTTGGCGCCGGCGCAGAAAAATGTTTCGCCGGCCCCGGTGAGCACGACCACCTCAACCTGCTCATCCATTCGCGCGGCCAGGATGGCGCGGTCGAGCTGCTGCATCATCTCGTATGAATAAGTGTTGGCCGGCGGATCGGTTAGGGTGATTACCGCAATGCCCTCGGCGACTGCGTATTCAACCAATGATCCAGTAATCGTGAATTCGTTTCCCACTGTGCTCATTTTAGAGTGCGCCAACTTGCCGGGCTTTTCGCCGGTCATCGGAGATCTGCCGGTCATCGGAGATCTGCCGGTCATCGGAGATCTGAAAGCCCGGCCAAGCCGGAACTCTAATTCCGGGTGTCAGGCCGTACGCCACACGCTGACGCTCTCGGTGGGGCGATCGAGCTTGATTGAAAAGTCATCTACTGACGACGACAAAAAGCCATTCAGAAACAGCCGCGTAATATTATCGACCAGATGGTCCACCGACAACTTGCCGCGCGGATCGTACCAGTTGTAAATCCAGTTCATCATGCCGAAGAGGGCATAGGTGGCCACCGTTAAATCAACCGGCGGTCCCTTATGTGCGTCGCGAATTTCGCGCAGGATCTTTCGCGCGACGCGCGCGTATCTTTCCTTTTGCGACGACACCTGCTTGTGCATGTCACCGGCCAGCGATTCGGCTTCGTGCGACAACACCTTCATCTCAGCCATATTCCCGGCAAAAAATGAGAGATGGTTGTCGATGAAGATTTGCAGCTTCGCCAGCGGATCATCGACGCGCTTGATCCGCAGTTCCAGACGCTCGAGCACGCGGCCGAAACACTGGTCCTGGATCAGGAACAACAATTCTTCTTTCGATTTGCAGTAGTGATAGAGGCCGGCGAGGCTGACGCCGGTGGCGCGCGCAATGTCCCGCATGGAAGTCGAGTGATAACTCTTCTCGGCGAAGATCCGGGCCGCCGTGCGCAGAATGTGCTCGAGCTTCTGATCGTGACGGGAGAATTGATTCATGGCCTCAGCGGGTTCATTGGGTCATTGGTTCATTGACTCATTGACTCACTGGCTCATTGACGCATCGCTTCACTAAGCCGACAAGGTTTCCCAATCAGGAAATGAGTCAATGAACCAATGAGTCAATCTCATAACCTCACGTATTCAAATTCGAATGGCTTCCCCTTGATTCCAGTCGCGGGCGGCGCGATCCAATTGGCGATCTTGCCGACCTCGGTCACCGGTTTCATCAGGCTGCGCACGTATTCGCGATCATCCATCGTCGGTAGCCAATCTGATCTCCTGGCGGCGAATTCCTCCGGTGAAATCAAATTGCCGTCGATGTCGAAAGCGTGCCCGGCGTACTCGCCGACATGCCGGTGAAAGCGAATATTCGGCAGGTACAGTCGCTGCCCGAGTCCTTCTTCCGCCAGCACCTTGTTCCAGCGCGCCAGCCCCTTTTCGCAATCCTTCACATACTCGGCCCGCAGCACCTCGTTCAGAGCATTTCGCAGCGGCACCTCGCGCGGCACAAGCTTGCCGTCTTCGACCACCAGCAACGTAAACGAGCCTTCCGCCGCGATGTGGTCGGTGTACTGCTCCTGCTCTTTGAACCGGCCCTTCAAGCCGGCCGCGAAGAAATCAGCGGAGTTCGAGCTGATCTCACCGCCAAACAGATCGAGCGAGTAGCTAAACCAGAAATTGATGTACTTCTGAATTATCTCGAGCGGTATGCCGCCTGGCGCGCGCACGTCTTCCGATGGGTTTTGCTTCATCAACTGGGCCGTCCGTTTGACGACGCGGCTCAGACCCGTGTCGCCCACAAACATGTGATGGGCCTCTTCGGTCAACATGAACCGGCAGGTCCGCGCCAGCGGCTCGAAGCCTGATTCAGCCAGCGCCGATAGTTGATACTTGCCGTCGCGGTCGGTAAACATCGTGAACGCGTAAAAGTTCAACCAGTCATCGCAAGGCTGATTAAATGCCTCGAGGATGCGCGGCTTGTCAGGATTGCCACTGCGCCGTTCGAGCAACGCGTCCGCCTCATCGCGCCCGTCGCGGCCAAAATAGCCGTGCAGCAGATAGACCATGGCCCAGAGGTGCCGGCCCTCTTCGACGTTCACCTGGAAAAGATTCCGCAGATCGTAAAGCGATGGGCAGGTGTGACCCAGCTGGCGCTGCTGTTCGACTGAAGCCGGTTCGGTATCACCCTGGGTGACAATGATGCGCCGCAAGGCATTGCGAAACTCGCCGGGAACTTCCTGATACGCCGGCGCGCCATAGTTATCGCCAAATCCGACCTTGGCGTTTGGCGCCGCCGGTTCAAGAAAAATCCCCCAGCGATACTCAGGCATCTTCACATAATCAAAGTGGGCCCAGCCTTCCGAGCCGACATCGACGGCCGTGCGCAGCCAAACATCTTTCTGCTGAAAGCCGTCCGGCCCCATGTCCTGCCACCACGAAAGAAAATTCGGCAGCCATTTCTCCAGCGCCCGCTGGAGCCGTTTGTCTTCAGACAGATTTACGTTGTTAGGAATGCGATCGGATAAATTCATATGTATTGATTCATTAATGAGCCAATTTCTAAGTTCGCTTAAAATCGAATTTTGCCTGCGTCGGCTTCCCGTAATTGGTCAAGGCGCCATGCGGCCCGATAGCGTTCGGCCGCTGAAAGATCCAGTTCTGCCAGGCCGTCAAGCGTCCGTAGATTTTCGTGTCCATGGTTTCCGGGCCGGCAAAGCGCAAAGAGGCCTCCATGCCGGTCAGCGCGTCGGGCGACAGCGACGTCCGCTCTTCAATGGCCACGCGTATCTCGTCTTCCCAATCGAGATCGTCGGGCGCGAAGGTAATCAGTCCAGCAGCTTCGGCCGCCTCGGTATCAAAGCCGCCTTCGTGAGTCAGCACTTCATCCACCCGCTCGGGCTCAGACAGAAAACGCGATTGCAATCGAGTCAAACCGTTGCTCATTGGCAAGGCGCCGGCATTCAGATCACTGAAAGCGATCGCCACGGGCTCGTCGGGATTATTCAGCATGTAGCTGCGGTCCGCCGCCAGCAGCAGTTCCAGCAGATTACCCGCGAAGCAACTGCCCGGCTCGATCATGGCGAAGAAGCTCTTGGCCGTCAGATCGAGTCGTCGCAGGGTGCGGGCCATCTGCAAAATGATCTCGCGGATCAGCCAATGGTCATGATTCACCGTCAGCGCCTTATCGACGGCCAGCAGGTTCTCAATCGCTCCGGCCGTGCGCAGACAGACGAGTCCGATGTCCGGCTCGTTCACCCGCAGGTGCAGCAACGCGTGATCCAACTCGCGATATGCCTGCAGCGGCCAGTAGGAATCGCCGAGTTTCTGAATTTCATCCGGCGCCGCCGGCAGATCGGCTTCGGGCGCGCGGACAGTCAAGTCGACATAGCGCTGGTCGCGATAAAACTTCAGCGAAACGTATTGGTAATCGCAGGTGTCCGGGGTCATCTGGATTTGCAGTTGGCCGAGTTTGATTCCCGCACCGCTCGTTGGCCCGGTCGCTACCGCTCCCGGTTCCGACACTATCTCCTGCACACGCTCATTGATCGCCTCGGGAAATCTGCTGGTGGGAAACGTGTCGTCGATCAATCCCCACTCTTTGGCGCGCCGGCCCTTCAAACCTTCGGCCAGGGTGGAAAAGACATCCGCGCGATCACGGCGAACTTTCCGCTTGTCGACGAGACGCGTCAGACCGCCGGTGCCGGGCAAAACTCCCAGCAAGGGAACCTCGGGCAAGGACACCGCCGAGTTGCCGTCATCGACCAGGTAAATCTCATCGCAGGCAATCGCGAGTTCATATCCGCCACCGGACGCCGTCCCGTTGAGCGCCGCCAGGTATCGCCGTCCCGAATAGTGCGCGTCGTCTTCAATCGCGCAGCGGGTTTCGTTAGTGAACTTGCAGAAATTTACTTTAAAGGCGTGCGACGATGTGCCCAGCATGTAGATATTGGCGCCCGCGCAAAAAATACGGGGCTTGAGGCTGGTGATGACCACGGTGCGCACGATGGGATGCCCGAAACGAATGCGTTGAATTGCGTCAGCCAGTTCAATGTCGACGCCCAAATCATATGAATTCAGTTTGAGCTTGTAGCCGTCCGCGAGCGTTTCGTCTTCCTGAACGTCCAGCGACAATCGCGCCACGGCGCCGTCGATCGTCAGCTTCCAGTGTTTGTATTGATCGGGTGAAGTTTGAAAGTTGATCATGCGTTTTGGCCCGGACTTCCGTCGGTGAATGTCCGGCTCTTTTCACCGGCCATTCGAACGTTCGTTCGAACTTGTGATATTAGATAATCAGGCAGGCGAGGTCAAGGCAAGAGGGGCAATGGGTAGTAAGGAAGCGGGGCAGTAGCCCGACTGTTAGGGAGGGCTCGTATCGGCGATCTTAAGAGCCCTCCCTGACGGTTGGGCTACTGCCCCGCATGCGAGCAACTCGCTAATACGACACTGGCGAGGGTTTGAGGGGCGAAGCTCTTAAGTGGCGGAGGCGTGTAGGAATCGAACCTACCTGAGCCTGCTCTCGCAGTCTCACTAACGGTTTTGAAGACCGCGCCATTCACCAGAACAGATGCGCCTCCGCGAGGTAACGCAAACTGTTAGTTTGCGTCCTGGATCGTCCTCCAGCGCGGCCAATAGAGTAGCGGCTCAAATCCGATCTTGTCGAACGCGAACGTCAGCACCGGGAGCGTTAGCGACGGATCAAGTGGCTCAAATATTTCTAACAGCTCTCGGCCTGGGGCAAAACCGGCTGCGTCTATTCCTCGTGCATGGTGGGCGCATCAGCGTGCGGGACGAAGCAACTGCGGCAGCGGGCTTCGTACATGCCGGCGCCGCCGACGGCGACCCGTTCTTCCGATTCGAAAGTTCTTTGCGTGTAATTCGCGGGCTGGCCGCACTTCATGCAGATAGCGTGGGTCTTGGTGATGTATTCAGCGATGGCCAGCAGTTGCGGCATGGGTTCCCAGGGCTTGCCGGTGTAGTCCTGGTCCAGCCCGGCGATGATCACGCGCACGCCTTTCTCGGCCAGTTCGTTGGCGACCGCAATCAACTCGCTATCAAAGAATTGTCCTTCATCGATCCCCACCACCTCGGTCTCAGGTTCGATCCGCGCGCGAATATCGGCAGCGGTGCGCACGTTTGAAGATTCATGCCGCACATCAGAGTGCGAGACGATGTGATTTTGCGAGAAGCGCGCATCGATCTCCGGTTTAAATACCTGCACTTTTTGCCGCGCGATCTTGGCGCGCCGCAGACGCCGAATCAGCTCTTCGGACTTGCCCGAGAACATCGATCCGGCAATCACTTCAATCCAACCTGCCTGCGCGGCGCGCGGATGCTCGCGGCGCGCGGGTACTTCATTTTCATCTGGCTCGATGCGAATCATTTTTGCTGTGGTGCTCATTTAATTGTGTCTGATTTGTGAGTTTCGGAAAAGCGACGGTGCAGTCTAGAACAAAGCGATCAATTCCCAAAGCGCCTGCTGGTTTTTCTTTTCGCGCCCACCGGGAGTTTGCTTTTACTGGTTGTTCTCGTCGAGCTCTCTGAGGCTATCAAGGATCAGGTTCGTGTTACTCAGGGCTTCAATGGTTACGGTAAAGCCCAGGCTCGAAATCTGAAAATCGAATGAGCCGGTGGTAATTTCGACGATGCGGCGAAACGCCGGCTGCGCGGTTTGGTTATCGCAGGCCGCGCCTACGATGCGGCCGTCGTTGAAGAATACCTGTCCGGTCTGCGTGTCGTCCGCCAGCGTCAACACTCCGGTGAGGCGCGAGTTCTCGATCGCCTGCACGGCATCGAACACGCTGATCAGTGACAGATCGCCGGCAAAGGAGACTGCCGGTTTGGCTCGCTTAGCTGCGGCCGCGGCCGTGGCGGCCGGGGTCTTGGCTTCGGGGTGCCGGGCGCGACGAATAGCTTCCAATCCGGTCACGATCGAAATTCGGTTGTCCAGCTGCTTGGCTTCCAGCAGGCGATCGTGGGCCGCGTCGAAATCGTCGCGCTCGATATAGAGACTGGCCAGCGCCAGGCAATGCCGCGCGGCTTCTTCCGGTTGCTTGTGCGAGGCGGCGATTTCGCGCATTCGCTCACGCAGGGCGATGGACCGCGGACTGGTTTCGAGCGCTGTCTTCAGCCGCTTCATCGCGCGGTCCGGCGAACCATACTTGATGAAGAGTTCGGCGTCCAGCAATGCCGTTTCCACTTCGCCGATCGGTTCTTTGTGATCTTTGGACATGTCTGTAACGCAACTTGTTAAGGTGCGAGTTGCGATGCGCAGGTTACCAACTAGCGCGGTTACGGCGGAGTTTAGCATACCCGGTTCGCCATGCGACGGTGATATGCTGCCGCCACTTTGAGTTCTGTTGAGCGAGATTTTGACCGGCTGGCACAGCTAAGTGAACAGGGTTGGAACGGTAACAATCACTACCACAAATTTCTGCTGCGGCAGCTGCCGGCTGACTGTAACGACGTGCTGGAGATCGGGTGCGGCACCGGCGCCTTCTCGCGGGCGGTGGCCGGTCGGGCCCAAAGGGTGCTGGCCATCGATTTGTCGTCTGAGATGATTCGCGTGGCGCAATCGCGCTCGCGCCAATTCCCGCAGATTGAATTCAAGATCGGCGATGTTATGAGTCGGGATCTGCCACCGGCCGCGTTTGATTGTATTGCCACGATTGCCACGCTGCACCACCTGCCGGCAGACGCCGTGTTGCTAAAGCTCAGGAATGCGTTAAGGCCGGGAGGTGTGTTGCTGGTGCTCGATCTATATCAACCTGAAAAGAACCTGTGGCGGCCTGCGGTCTGGCCGACGCGCTCCTTAATATAGTCGCCATCGGCGCCAGCGTGACGCTGCGCTTGCTTCACAACGGCCGCCTGCGCCCTCCGCGCGCAGTGCGCAAGGCCTGGGATGAACACGGAAAGACCGATCGGTATTTATCTATGCAGGAGGTACGCAGCCTTTACGGATCGATCCTCCCGGGAGTGATGGTTCGCAAGCATCTCTTGTGGCGATACTCAGCCGTCTGGATCAAGAACTAACGATCGCCTGGTCGCGATTCAAGATTTCCGCGGCGGCGCGCTGGCCGCTCTCGATGGCGCCGTGCACGGTGCCGATGTGTCCGACGCTGGTGGCTTCGCCGGCAAAGAACAATTTGTCGTCGACTGAGGCGGCAAGATTCCGTTGAGCCTCAAGTCCGTTAACCGGCACATAACTATAGGCGCCCAGCGTGAATGGATCGCTGGTCCAATCATGAAAGGTCAGATCTGTTACCTGGTCGGCGATCTCGTTTGCCCGCAGCCTAAAGATGCGGGCAAGCGAGGCAATTGCCTGATCTAAAATCCGCTGCTGATTTTCACCATACGCTTTCCTAAGCCGGTCGGCGCGTGGACCACCCGCCCAGCCGACGAGCAGATTCGCGCGCATTGGCAATTGGGTCCACCAGGTGGGCAAGGGCGCTTCCGGGCAGTGAAAGAATCCGGCGTCGGCAAGACTCACGCGCTCTGCATCCGCGCCCCAGGCCTTTGTCTCTTCCCAGAATCGTTCACGAAAACTGAGATTTAGCTTCAAAACATTTCCCATGGCCAGTTGCCGGAGGGCGGCCTGCTTGGCCACCGGCAGATCGGGAACAAAGCGAATGCCGCCGCTCGAGGGATCGCGTTGCAGGATACTTAAGGGAACCGTGACGATAACAGCAGCTGCGGGGTAAGCGATGCGCTCGTCTGTCTTGGCGGAACCGGCTGCTATCACCGTCAAAGGATTGTTAGACCAGTGAATCTCGCTAACCCTGGTTTGCAATTGAAAAACTGTGCCGTAGCTTTCCGCTTCTCCGCGCAGCGCTTGCAGCAAAGATTCGTAACCCCGTTCCAGGCGAAACGACCGATCGCCGTCAATTGAATCCGCAGCTTCATTGGCAGCTACCAAACCACGTATGCCAATTCGTCCGGCGTCAGCCGCGTGAAATCCCTCGACATAACGCGTCACCATCAATTTGGCGCGCTGGGTATCGTCGTCGTTCCCCCGGCCATCCAGGAAATCCTTTAGTGAACGATCCGGCCCGGGGGATTTCAACTGTTCCATGAGACGATCAACGTGCTGCCAAAAATCGTGAGAGCGACTGATCTGGCCGTCTTCGAAATACCAGTGACGGGCGCTGACCTCGTAAAGCTTTAAATTCGCGGCCTGAGCGATCTGAAAAAGGGCCGGAGCCTTGCCGTGAATGAATTCCGCGCCCAATTCGATCGGGGCCGCGGATCTGGGATCAGCCAGGGTGTGAACCCGGCCGCCTACCCGGTTTCTGGCTTCGATAACTCTGACTTCGTGACCCGCGCGACTGAGGTCGCACGCCGCGGCCAGTCCGGCCGCGCCGGCGCCGATGACTATGACTGAAGACTTCATTACGATATGGGAACTCCCGCTGCCAAGATCTAAGCGACTACCAAAACCGTCTAATTTAGGCGACTGTCAGAACCGGCAGCGGTAGCGACCGGGCCAACTTGTTATCTCTTCCTAAACTCAAAAGGAGAACCGAGGCCCCTCAAAGATTTGTGTATGCGAGCCCTCCCTGACGGTCGGGCTACTGCCCGGCGAAGCGCTTATGGGTTTTGAAAGCAACAGCAATAAGACCCTCGATTGGGCCGACTCCACCACCCACGCCGGCGGCCCGCGAGGGCCCCGCTTTGCTCCGATTCTGGCCCGCCGATCCAGATTGCTAAGTCTGGCGGCTTACCGTATTATCCGTCGGTCGAATGCTCTAGCTCGACAGTCCTGGCGCTCCCCCAAAGAAGTCAGGAATTTAAACCACCCGGGAGAAGAAATGAATGCGCGCTAATAGCAATTTTGGAAAAATTATGATGCTCGCCGCTGCTCTGGTTCTCGTGAGCGGCTCGTTAAGCATGGCCAGGACCCCCGAATACAAATTCAAGGTCCATAACAATACCAAGACGGCCATCAAGAAGCTTCAGGTATCTGAAGACGGCAAGAAGTGGGGCTTCTTTGATATCGGCAGTGGAATTCCCGCGGGCCAGACGGTCGAATTGGTTTGGGACAAATCAACCGACAGCGAAGCTTGCGAACAGTACTTCAAAGTCCAGTTTGCCGATGGCGACTGGTCTGACGCCGTGAAGTTCAACTTCTGCGAAAAAGACCTGGTACTAGAGTTCAACTAGACAAGTCGATAGTCAGAAATTGAAAGCCTCTGCAAGGTCGCAGAGGCTTTTTGTTTTGCGAGGGCGCTTTGCCTAAAAGGCAAATCAGTAAAGCCCGGTCGCTGCGCAGCGCCTGACTTTCCGCCGATTTGTCTGATCTGTCAGATGACCCCGGGTTTCTTTGGTCCAAAGCGGCCGCGATTTTCCCGCCGCGCCTTAATCATAGTTTCGAGCTGCGTTTTTTGATCCGGTGTCAACACCGCCATCATCTGGCTCTGCACACCCTGGCGCGATTGCCTGAGTTGCTGCCGCAGCTCTTTCGCGCGAGCGGTTTCTGCGGCGGTCAGTGTGCCGGCTCTCCATTTTTGGGTTAACTGGCGAAGCTCCAGTCGCTGCGCCTGAGTGCTTTGACGCTGCGCTTGCATGATTGAGCGCATCTGTTGTTGTTGCTGATCCGTGAGGTTGAGTTGCCGGAAAGCGTGGGCCGCCTGGTTCATGCCGCGCCGCCGCATTCGTCGCATCTGCGGATTGGGCTGCGCCGGTGCGACCGTGCTGCTGCTCGGTTGAGTCTGTTGTGCGAGCGCCGTACTGCCAAAAATGGCCAGGGCCGCGGCTAAAGTAATGACGCCGAATTTACTGTACGTGAACATTGAATTACTCCGTTAAGAATAGACACTGCGTCCGGGATTTCGTCGAACGTGATTAAGACGCGTGCAGGCTGCCCGTGGTCGAAGAAAGTGGTAGCGCCGGTGAATTCTTTGGCTTACCTGCTAATTGAATGGACCTTCAGCTTTGGCGATGGATCGCAGGCGCCGCAGGCTGATGCACATGACGAAGACAGGCCGCCATTCGGGCGCCTCAGTGAAGTGAGTCGTGACCATGCGCGCCGGCTGACGTAAATCAGCGCGATCAAAAATGCGGCCACGACGGCGATGAGTTGCCAGGTGATCATTTGGTCTTCAGCTAAACCCGAGTAAGCGCCCGCCCTGAAACGTTACGAGTGAGGCTACATAAGCGAGCACCATCATGTAACCAACCATGAACAGCGGCCAGCGCCACGAATTGGTCTCGCGCCGGACAATCGCGACGGTGGACATGCACTGGCAGGCGAGCAGGAAAAAGATCATTAGTGATATTCCGGTGAGCGGCGTCCAAATGGCCGAACCGTCGGCGCGTTTTGCATTGCGCAGCGTGTCTACCAGCGAAGCGGATTTGTCGTCAGGATTCTCACCAACATTGTAGACAATGCTGAGGGTCGAGATGATTGTTTCGCGGGCGGCAAACGACGAAATCAGGCCAATCCCGATCTTCCAGTCAAAGCCAAGCGGTCTGATTACCGGCTCAATCAGGCGGCCGGCGCGACCGGCGAAGCTGTTCTCAATTTGCGCCGCACCCGCATTCTCAGCCGGACTTGGCCGCCCGGCGGTTGCCCGGGGAAACGCCATCAAGGCCCAGAGCAGAATGGAAATCGCCAGGATGACGGTGCCGGCGCGCTTCAGGAAAACAGTGCAGCGGGTCATGAGGGCATGCCCGACGTTGCCGAGATTTGGCAGACGGTAGGGCGGCAGCTCCATCACAAACGGCGGCGGCGGCGCATTCAGAATCGTTCGCTTAAGGATCGAAGCCACCACGATGGCCACGGCGATTCCAATCAGATACATGGCCAGAATGATCACGGCGCCCAGTGATATTACGCCCAGGACTGTCCGCCCGGAGAAAAATGCGGCGATGATCAACGTGTATACGGGCAAGCGGGCCGAGCAGCTCATGAACGGGGCAATCATGATCGTGGCGATCCGGTCCTTCGGATTTTCAATCGTCCGCGTGGCCATGATCCCGGGCACTGCGCAGGCAAAGCTGCTGAGCAGCGGGACGAACGCCTTGCCGTGCAACCCGACAGCGCGCATCAGCCGGTCCATGAGAAATGCCGCGCGGGCCATGTAGCCGCTGTCTTCGAGCAGCGAGATAAAAAGAAACAGCAGCAGAATCTGCGGCAGGAAAGCCACCACCCCGCCGACGCCGGCGATGATTCCGTCGGTTAACAGGTCGGTAAAGATGCCCGCCGGCAAATGCGCTCGCACCAGATCGGCCAGGCCGCTGAATACGTGATCGATCAAATTCATGGGCAGGCTGGCCCAGGAAAAGATCGCTTGAAACACCAGCAGCATTACCAGTAGAAGAATCACCGGCCCGAATATCTTGTGCGTGACGAAACGATCTATCCGTTCACTGACGCCTGGCCGGCCCGCGTCACTGGTTTCAACGGTTTCAGAGACAATCCGCTCAATCCGTGCGTAGCGCTTGATGAGTTGTGACTGGCGACTGGCGGCGTCGAGATCGGAGGCGGCCTGGCGTCCGGTCATCGGCAGCGGGTCGCGCTCGCAAGCATTAGCGACCGCGCGGCCGAGCGCTTCCAATCCACGTCTCTGTTTGGCGACCACGGGTACGACCGCCACGCCCAGTTGCTCGCTCAATTTCGCGACGTCAATTTTCAGCTTGCTGCGTTCGGCCAGGTCGAACATCGTGAGGGCGATCACGAGGGGACGGCCCGTCTCGATTAATTGCATTGCCAGGTAAAGGTTCCGCACCAAATTGGTGGCGTCGACCACGACGATGATCGCATCGGGTTTTGTCTGCGTGTGGTTCAGCAGCACGTCGCTGGCAATCTGCTCGTCGAGCGAAGTCGCGTCCAGGCTGTAGAGACCCGGCAGGTCGATCAGATGTACTGCCGGCATTTCCGCAGAGATGGCCCAGCGGCCGGACTTACTCTCAACGGTGACGCCGGGATAATTCGCAACCTTCTGGCGCAGGCCGGTGAGTGAATTGAAGAGACTGGTTTTGCCGGCGTTCGGGTTTCCGGCGATGATGATATTAAGCGGTCGATCCGCCGCCGCAATGGCAGCCGCCTGATTGATTGCGGTGATGTTCAAGACTGCGCTCATGGTGCGAGACGGCGGCGAGCGAGGCGTTAGCCTTCGAGGGTGACCTGGATGGACCTTGCTTCATTGCGCCGGAGAGCCAGGTGATAGTTATGAATGCAGACCTGGATCGGATCGCCGAACGGCGCTGTTTTCACCACGCGGACGGGTGCGCCGGGCACCAGCCCCATCTCCATCAGGCGGAGGCCGTGGGCGCCCTGGGAATCAACTGCGGAAATTCGGGCCGCGACATCATGGGGGATTGAATCGAGTGTCATTGCTCTCAAAGTCCTTGTCTTGGGCTCGTCCTTGCTTGGGTTTCGGCAAAAATGAAATTCACTTTCAAAATCGCCGGGCTAGGATAGAGCAACCCCCAAGCCACACTCAAGCTTGGGGAATTTCGGCGGAAAAATGGGGTCTTTGCCGCACGGAGCCGTGGGTAAGGTTCGTCAAAGTGCGAGATTCCGCGCAGTGACAAAGTAGAATTGCCCAATCTGACCGGTCTATCTTTCGATGATGATCAGCTCTGCCCTCAAAAGTCGTCGCCGCGGTGTGTCAGGTACCCAGAGGGATCAATACGGCCTTATGTTACTGGCGAGACTCCTCCTGATCCCGTCGCTACCGCTCCAGGTACTGACACGAAATAGCTACCAACGGAGGCGCGATCACAGGTAGGTCTGAATTGTGCGTTGCTCGTGAGATTTTTCCAGCCCAGCCGTTCACGGCTGGGTTGGCGTTGGACTCACCAGATGCTCAGTGCGCGGAGCGCACGACAGCGTGAAGCCTGGGGTGAATCCCGATTTATCGGGAGGAACC
>Ga0126383_10000488_pt1 | contig 22192 bp, 20 predicted proteins | sample PanSoiMetPlot_35_FD_96882 | JGI IMG/M metagenome (GOLD analysis project Ga0126383, IMG submission 96882) | Tropical forest soil microbial communities from Panama - MetaG Plot_35 | ecosystem: Environmental > Terrestrial > Soil > Tropical forest > Bulk soil | place: Panama | collected 2016-02-17
ATTCTGGTACGCGGTTTTGAGCGCCGCCACAATCTCCGCCTTGGAACCGCCGGCCATCACCATCCTGCTGCGCAGAAAAACGATCGGCACAATTGAACGCGCGGCCTGGGGGTTCATACAGTCGGCCGCTCGCACTTTCGGGTTCCAGAATTCGGGCCAGTCGAACGCCGCCATCCAGGCTCTATCCACCTTGCAGACAAATCCGTTCTTGCCTGCAACGGCCGTCTCGTATCCCTTCGGCCCCAGGACCAGGATGGTCGCGTCGCGGGATATGGAATCAGGCGCGGCGCTGCGGGCCAACTGAATCTCGGCGGTTTTCTCCATCAGGTATTGGTCGATTGGCGCCATCTTCGGATACTTATCCGTCTGCGCAGCGGCAGTCGACAGACCAAAGGCAATGTTGATTACCAGTATCACAATCGTGAGTTGAGATCCTCGTCTCATATGGCCCACCTCAAATGTGGAGTGTTGCTGTCGTCAGCGTGCCGTGTTCTGTCGCCGGCGCTGCTCACTTGCCCTTATGATTTCGTTCATGTCCCCGACTGGCCGAATCTCGAAAATGTTTCCGTACGTTAGCGCCGGATGCTGCGTCATGAGCTGTACCGCATGATTCATGTCCCGCGCCTCGAGGACGAGAATGCCGCCGAGCTGTTCCTTGGTTTCTGCATAGGGACCATCCGTGGTTACCACTTTGCCGTTTTTCCAGGACAGGGTTAACGCGGTCTCGGGTCCCTGCAGCGCTTCGCCACCATCCCAATTCCCATTGGCGCGAAGATGGTCGTCATATTCCAGACAGGTATCGAACATGGCGTTTCGCTCATTCTCAGTCAGGCCGTCAAATTTGTTTTTGTCGTAGTAGCCAAAACAGAGGTATTTCACTGTTGTTCTCCTCGTCCTGAACGCCGGCAACCGCTTTGCAGTTGAGCGCATTCCCAAAACTTAATTGATAATTTTTCCTTTGACGTTCGCCAATCGGTCTCGCCATTTTTGTAATTCCTCGGGTGTTTGTCTCACCCAGTCGCTCACTTCACCGACGATCTTCAATGGCGCCAGGCTTCGATACGAACGGGTTGGGTTACCAGGAAACTTCTTATTGGTAACGTTCGGGTCATTTTCAAAAGCGCCGGACGGTTCAACGACATAGACACGTTCGCGTCCATCACCCTTAGCTAATGCGGCGGCAAGCCCTGCCCCATTTACCAGGGCGGTGAAATAAATGTGATTCATTTTGACTTCCGGGTGGTAATTCGAATTGCCACCTGGTGTCAGCAAATCGCCAATTTGCAAATCCGCTCTCGTACCGTGATAGAAGGGACCAATGTCAGACGGTTTGTCAGTGAACGAGATTGCTAATTCATAGTTCCTGCCTGCGCCCTCAGCGTCCTTTAATTCCGCATAGCATTTGGCAATGTTTGAATAAAGAGAAGGAAGAGCTGCCTGAACGCTTTCGTCGTTTACCGCTAAGGCAAACTGCAACGCTGTTTCCTGCCATCTTAATTTGTCGGGAACGCTGTCCTGATGTCGGGCCACATAATAAGCGGCAGTAAATCTTTCAAAGTCGTTTGTCGATTCCTTCCAGGCTTGAAGAAACAGTCTCTTTGCTTCTTCAGGTTCGTCTTTTCCTTCCAGGTTCATACCCTGAACACAGAGTTTAATGACATGGTTACCGGCGCTGAATTCCATTTCCCCTTGCCCCCGTTGTGTTGAAGCCGCAACCCCGCGAGCTGCATTGAGCGAAACTATTTCGCGTCTCTCGAACATAGCGACGGCGGCGTTGGCGTTCAACTCAATGGTTCTAATCATTCTCTTGTATTTGCGGTGCGCTCATTTACTTTCCGGGAGCGGCGCAGACAAAACTCGCTGCGTCGTTCGGATCGCCTGAGCCTTTGTATTTCGCCACCTTTGGGTAAGCGCACAAAGGCCGCGTCATCTTTGCTCCCTGCGCCGGGTTGCGATCGTCTTTGTATTTCGTGGCAATTAGCTGCTCCGGCGCGAGGCCCTTTTCCACCCATTGTTCCAGGGCGCGGTAGATATTGTGCTCGGGATCGTCTGAGCTGGCCTGGCCGTCCTGCCCGAAAACATTCGGCCCGGGGCCGCCGCCGCAATGAGCCATTCCCGGCGCCATAAACAGACGCATGAAAGAGTCACTGTCGCGTTGGCCCATGCGCGCCTGCACGCTCTCGAAATAATTGATCGTGTTCAGCGCCGGGATCCCCGGATCATCCCAACCGTGATAGAGAATCAATTTGCCGCCACGCGTGCGGAACGGCTTGAGGTTCGGATCGATGGCGTTGAGTGCGGCGGCCGTCTTGCTCTCAACCAGTTTGCCGGCTTCAGCAAAGTTGAAAGTGTGATAGTCCCAGTCCGCCTTTTCATAAATCATGTTGGTGAAGAATTGCGAGCCGAAGAAATGCCCGGCGCTAAGTGTCGGCTGGGCACCCGTAATCCAGCCGTTCCAACCTGAGTTTTCTGAGCCGCGGCTGAAGCCGGGAAAGTAAGAAGGTATGCCGGCGTAAATTGATTTCAAGGCGCGCGCCTGCGTTTCGGTCAGGCACGAGTCGGAGTCCGCCCCCTTGCAAACCAAAATTGCCGGATCGAACTGGCACTGGCGCGGATCTGTAAGCAAGCCGTCTTTGAGTCCGTCCTTTTCATCGCAGGCGGCCATTACCGCCGCGGTGATCGCCGGCAGCTTAGCCGCGGGAATGTAGGAGTCGCCGTTCAGCGTCACCGACTGCATGACCATGGCCGCCGTGAGCAAGTGCGTCCAATAGTTGGCGGGCGCGCCGGCGATGATGCCGTCATAATCCGCCGGGAAGCGTTGCGCTTCCATCAATGCTTCGCGGCCGCCGTTTGAGCAACTCGCAAAGTATGATTGTTTGGGCGGATCGCCATAGAAATTCCGGATGATCGCTTTGGCCGTCACCGTCATTTCGTGAATTGCGCGCCAGCCAAAGTCGATCACTTTCTCCGGATGGCCCAACGCCCAACGGGCGTCGCTGCCGGTGTGACCGGTGTCGGTGCCGGCAGTTGCATAGCCGAGCTTGATCTCCTCAGCCAGCGCGCCGAAATTGATCGAACCGGCGAATCCGCCGTTTCCCTCGCCACGGTATTTGCCGTTCCAGCCAGTCAGCGGAAACCAAACTTCGACACGGATGTCTGAATCGGCTGAAGGAGTGAGCGTCGCCGCGACCCGGCAGAACGGCGGGAGTCCTTTAAGGCTGGCCGGCCGGCCCGGCACCGTGAATTCACCGGAGGTCACTTGCTGGGCCGACGTTATCTTGGTGTTTGGCAGCGCCAGTTGGGCCAGACTCTCACAAGTCTTCGCGGCCGCCGAAGCCGTTCGCGGTGCGCCAGTGAAGATCGACAGGACGATCACGGTGGGCACGAGAAAATTGATGGTGATGCGCGCGTTAGTCCGAGAATGATCGATGCTCTTCATCCGGAGTCTCCTTCAATTGGTGTGCAAAAGTGCGCGCATTCTTTCATCGACTGCCGCTGGTTTCAAATGAGGGTTGTCCGGGATTAGCTCTCCGGAAAAAGCGGAGGTGGGTAAACAGCCCTTCGGTTCCCATCACTCTTTCAGGTAACGAAGCGCCACACTTCCTGATTTGAAAATCTTTGAGTCAACGAGCTTCAGTCGTAATCGCTCCGGCAGGCTTACACCGTCGAACAAGCGTCTTCCTTTTCCTACGATGACCGGCGAGACCATAAGGCGGTATTCGTCAACCAGACCAAGCTCGATCAGTTGGGTAGGGATATCTACGCCACCGACCAGAATGTCTTTGCCTGGCTGTTGCTTCAATTTGACGATCTCGTCATGGAGGTTGGTCCCCACAATTTTCGTATTCTTGTCTTCGACGCGGTGTAATGATCGCGAGAATACAAGTTTCTTAAGGGAGACAAACGCTTCTGCGAATTGGCGGTCTGCTTTCGTCGCCGCAGGGTCCTGGGCGACATCGGGCCAATAAGGAACCATCAATTGATAGGTTTTTCGCCCGAAGACTTGCAGGTCAACATCCCGGATGAGCCCGATAAAATATTCAAATGTGTCGTCAGCAGGAATTATCCTGGTGTGGTCGACGCAGCCATCGATGGTGATGTTGATTGCGAAGATTACATTCCTCATTTGATTGTCTCCTGACACTCTTATGTACCAGTGGTCGTCAGAGCTTTGAGACCTGGTTTGTTCGAGACCGCAGCGACCAGGATCATAATTAGTCTCTCAGGTTGAAAAGGGTGGCTTGCCCCCGCTCACGGTTCCCTCCTTACTTGAAGAGCAAGAGCGGGGGTAAACCGCCCTTCCCAACCTGAGAGGTTACTCAGAACATCTTTCCCTATTCCGGGGCCGGGAAGAAAAGCAGCTCGCGCACCTCGCCGGGGATATCGCAGGCGATGGCGCCCTTCTTGGCCCAGGCAAGCGCCTCGTTGATATCGGCGCATTCCAGAATCCAGAATCCGCCCATGTGCTCCTTGGTCTCGGTGTACGGCCCGTCGGTGACCAGCACCTTGCCGTCGTTCTGCTTGCGCAGCGTCTTTGCGTTGACGGGTGGGGCAATGCCACAGGCGAACTTTCTTACGCCGGCAGCGATCATCTCGCGGTTGAGCGCGTGGATTTCTTCCATCATCGCTTCGGTTACGGTGGACGGGTCGAAGTTGTCGGGGATGTAGTTACAAACCAGATACTGTGGCATTACTTTTCTCTCCTTGGTTCCTGTGATTTGTTTGCGATGACTCGTTTCCTGTTACTCAGGAACCATAGCGCATCGTTCTTTCAACCTGTAGTCGTTCGCGAGACGGAAAATCGACAGCTACGCCAAATTTTATTTCAACTTTTTATTTCGCAGCCGAATCGGCTCTCGGCAACTTTAGTCCGCGCAGCGGGGCCGATCCAAAGCGGTCTCGCGCGCCGCTGGCCACCGCCCTCCAAATCAGTCGCCCGCTCCGCGGGCTGAAAACCTTTTTGAGATTGCGATCCTGGGGTTTGCTCGCTGCGTTCACTGCAGCCCAGGCTTAATGCGCTCGTGCGCTCCGCGCACTCCTAAGGTTGAGGTTTGCGATCCTTCGAGCAGTTTATTGCATCAAAAGCACGATCTCTTTTCCAGCGGTCAACTGCAGCTAACAATCCTGGAGGTGTGCAATGGAAATATGGCGCAGCCGAGGCCTGATTTCTATAACCCTGGCGATCACCTGCATCATCGCAGCTGGATTCCCAACCACCGCGCAGGACGTTATCAAAGTACAGACTGAGCTCGTCAATCTTAATGTGGTCGTGCGGGACCACCAGGGCAAACGCGTTAGCGGGTTGCGGAAGGAGGACTTCGAAATTTTTGAGGATGATTCCCGCCAGGAGATCACCCACTTCAGCGCCGAAGAAGTGCCGTTGCGACTGGTCCTGGTTTTTGATCTGAGCCTGAGCATGGAAGCGGTCCTGCCCACCGTGAAGCAAGGCGCGTTTACCTTGCTCGGCAGCCTGCGCGATGACGATGACGTAAGCGTCGTCGCGTTTGCCACGGACGTGCACCAATTCTCCGGCTGGATCAAAAAGGACCGGGCCAGAGACATCATCGACAAGCTCGAAGCTGAGCCGCATCCGCAGCCCACCACGAACCTAATGGGCCGGGGTTACCGCGTCGGCGACGCGAACACTTTCCTCTTCGAAGCCTTCCAACATTGCTTCACTCACTTCGAGGGCAGCGACGATCGGGTCGCCATCATCATGTTTACCGATTTGGTAGATACGGCCGCCGGCCGGGATGTGCGAAAAGTTAAGCAGCGAGTCGATGAAATGGGCAAGGAAGTAATGCAACAGGCCCAGGAGAGCTGGGGGCTGGTCTACCCGATCCGATATAAGACCGAGCAAATCATTGGCGCCCTGCCTAAGCCCAGTATTTTCTCGGGCCCGGTGATCCACATTGGCGGCCCGCCGCCTGATCCAACCAAAGGGGTCTTCGAAAAAATCACCGCGGCCAGCGGTGGTGAGATCTTCGACTGGACCACGAGCGCGGATCTGCTCGTGGCGGTTGGGAATGTCCTGGCAGATTTACGCAGCCAGTACAGTCTGGGTTACCGGCCGCCGGCGAAAGACGAGACTGCTTTTCGCCATCTCAAAGTGCGGGTCAAGCGGCCAAATCTGGCGGTGAGGACTCGCGAAGGTTACATCCATCGGCCGCAGAGCCGGCCGCGCCGCGCAACTTCTCCTTAGTTTGGCTCACCCGGCCTCTACTGCGAAGAGCGCAGCGCCACTTGATCTTCGGAATTGATGTTCAGCACTCGGATCGTAGTCCTGCCCGTGGCTGTCTTGCCCGCCAAATAGATTCCCCGCCATTCGAAATGATCTTCCCAAGACTGGCGTCGTGGGTGAAACAACTGAGTAATCTCATTTGTTTCAGGATCGAACCCGGTTAGATTTGTTCCTTTGTGAAGATTGCAATCGATGCAGGCAAGCGCGAGATTGTCGATGTCGTCATGACCACCGTGAATCTTGGGAATGATGTGCTCGACATGGAGCGCGGCCAGCGGCGAATCATCCTGATGCAGGTGACAGTATTCGCAAGCGTTTTGCGCACGCTCACGAACCTCGGCCCTGGTCTGCGCGCTGATCATCTATGACGGGAGATTTGTTGCGCCTGACGTTTGAGAATGGCAACGAACTTATTAGCCCGCACATAACCCGCGTATTCGGCACGCTCATCTTCGGTGAGTTCGCCTTCGGTTGATTTTTGCGCGAGTTCTTCGATGCGAGCTTGTAGTTCGGGGTCGGCGCGAAAGCCGATCACTGCGTCAGCTTTTTCCGGCAAAACGATTTCCAGCATCGGCCGCACACCGCGATCAAATGCCAGGCTTTCCGAGGTCGTTGCCATGCGGCGAACTTAGCATGTCAATTTGCGCTTTGGCAATGCCTTCTTAAATCTCGGAGAACACATCAGGGACACGATTAGAGTCCAGCCTGCGAAGTTGCAATTCTTTAGCAGCACAGTGGGCGCCGCACACTTATCACCTCGTCAACTAACGCAAATCGACGTCTTAACCTTCTATTGCAGCAGCTTGGCGAGTGTCGCTTGCACGGCCTCGCCCCAAATGTCATAGCCCTTCGCCAGCGGGTGGAGATTGTCTGGACGGAAAGAATCGGGGAGAAAGGCGCCCTTCTCGTCAAGGAACTTCTGACCGATGTCCAGATAGAAAACGTGTTTCTGATCGTCGAGCTTTGAAATGATCCGGTTCGTCTCGGCGATCCTGTCGCGCACCGGATCGCCGGGCACGCCGCGGGGGAAAATCGCCAGCAAGAGGATCTTTGCGTCGGGGAAGTCGTGGCGCATCTCGAGGACGACTGCGCCGATGCCTTCGGCGATCTCCGGCGCGGTGTTCGAGTTCATGTTATTCGTGCCGATCATCAGCATGATCGCTTTCGGCTGAAAGCCCTGCCCTTCGCCATTGTGCAGTCCCCAGAGCACTCCCTGCGTGGTGTCGCCGGCGACTGCAAAGTTAGCGGTGCGGATGTTGCCAAAGTACTTCTGGAACATCTTCTTGTTGTCGTCGTTCTGCACCCACCAGTCGGTGATCGAATCGCCATGCAGCAGCAGATCGATATTGCCGGCCTTGGCCGTGGCCACGAAACCTTCGTGCCGCGGTCCCATCCGTTGTTGCGTCTGAGTAAACGTCGCGGCCGTGTTCAAGCGCGGCGGCTGCAGCATGATTATCGGTTCGTACTTTTTCAGCGTCGCTGCCGACTGAGAAGTATCGCTCGAAATCAGACGTTTCAGCGCGGTGTTGATCTCAGTCAATTCACCGGCGCTGGGACGCAGCATGGTGACCGCCGCCGGTACCGGCGCCGGCGGGCCGATTCGCACTGGCGGCAACGGACTGCGGGCGGGGCTGGGTGACGGTGTCTGACCAGCCGCGGCGGCGCAGGTGGCGGCTAAACTGGCTGCGATGATCAGGAACTTGAATGCCTTCGTCATAGATTCCTCCAATTTGTCGCGTGTTAATTCAATGCGGCAGGTGCGGCAAATAATACTCCAGATCGAGATCGATTGCAGGGAAGTGTTGCGAATGGCGCTGGGTTGATTTTGCGATCCAGCATTAGAGGCGGCGTGCCCGACGGCGCTTTGGATCATTCAAGGTTCGCCCCAAGGGGTCAGTACCATCTGCGTAAGCAGATGGATCAGCACGCTCTTAGCTGTCAGAGATCGCCTAATCCCATTCGCTCACGCGAATGGTACTGACCTTATGATCATGGAGCTTTGGATCGTTGATGAGACCGATCCAAAGCGGTGTTGCGTCGCGCGGGCGGTCGCACTCCAGATCTGTCGCCCGCTCCGCGGGCTCAACTACTTTTGGGAATGAGATCCTGGGGTTTGCTCGCTTCGCTCGCTGCACCCCAGGCTTTATGCCATCGTGCGCTCCGCGCACTCTTACGCGAGCTCCGCGCACTCTTACGCGAGCTCCGCGCACCCCAACACGCGCTCCGCGCACTCTACGCGCGAATTCTCGTTACTGGTTGGGAAACGAATCGAACGGAGCCGTTCTAACTTCAAACTCACAACGCTAGTTTGACGGTGATAAGGGCATGAGCTTACCTTTGGGTGCACCAGGATAATCAACTTATGATCGACACACTCTCTTCCCATCTAACTGCCGAGCAACTTCAAATGGGACTGGATCACATTCGCCGGGCCCCCGCGGATGGCGGCGTGCTGGATTTGATTGTCAGAAGGCCGACCGTGAACGAGCGAGAAGTGCTCGAGCAAGCCGAACTTGATTTGATTGTGGGTCTGGTCGGGGACACCTGGAACCGCCGGCGCAGCAAGAGCACTCCCGATGGCTCGCCTAATGTCGAAATGCAAATCACGGTAATTAATTCACGCGCGGCCAGTCTGGTCGCGCGGGATGAAAGCCGCTGGCAGCTTGCCGGCGACCAGCTTTATCTGGACATGGACTTAAGCGCTGCGAATCTTCCGGCCGGGACGCGTCTGGCGTTGGGCGCAGCAGTTATCGAAGTGACCGCGCCGCCTCACTTGGGCTGTCAAAAGTTCGTCGCCCGCTTTGGCCTGGAAGCGATGAAGTTTGTTAATTCGCCCGTCGGCAAGGAACTGCGTCTGCGTGGCTTACATGCTCGCGTCGTGCAACCCGGCACCATTCGCAAGGGTGATCGGGCACACAAACTCTGAGTAAAACGCAACACGCGGCCCGATCACTCTTCATCTCAATTGCCGAATCCGCTCTTGCAGGAATTGCCGCTCCGGTTCCTGTTGGGTCAGCGTCAGAGCTTTCTCATAAGAGGACCGGGCCTCAGTGGTCCGGCCGAGCCGGCGGCACAAATCGGCGCGGGCAGAGTGCGCCAGGTAATAATTCGCCAATTCACCATGTTCCAGGATGGCGTCGATCTGTTTCAGGCCGGCCTCTGGACCATCGTGCATGGCGATGGCCACGGCGCGATTGAGATGGACCACCGGCGTGGGCTGAATTCGAACCAGTTGATCGTAGAGCGAGACGATCTGCCGCCAGTCGGTCGCCGCGGCCGATTCCGCCTTCGCATGCACGGCGGCAATCGCAGCCTGCAGGGTGTAAGCGCCGATGCGTCCGGACTGCAGGGCTTGCTCGACCAGGGCCAACCCTTCGGCGATCTGTTCGCGGTTCCAAAGCGCGCGGTCTTGATTCTCCAGCAGAATCAGCTCTCCGGTGGGCGAGGTCCGCGCCGCGCGGCGAGATTCCTGCAGCAACATCAGAGCAAGTAGCCCGATGATTTCAGGTTCGGGGACTTCTGCTTCCGGCTGGAGTTGGGTCAGCAACCGTCCCAATCGAATCGCCTCGCCGGTCAACTCGGCCCGCGTTACTTCCGTCCCGGCTGCCGCCGAGTAACCTTCGTTGAAAACGAGATAGATCACCTGAAGCACCGCGTCCAATCGCTCGGGCAACTCCTGCGGCGACGGCACCTCGTAGGGAATCGACGCCTCGCGAATTTTTGCCTTGGCGCGCACGATGCGCTGGGCGAGCGCTGCCGGCGTCACCAGAAATGCGCGGGCGATCTCTTCCGTGGTCAGGCCGCAAATTTCGCGCAGGGTGAGCGCCACCTGTCCCTCGGGCGGCAGCGCGGGATGGCAGCAGGTGAAGATCAGTCGCAGGCGATCATCCTCGATCTCTCCGTCATCTTCACTTGTCGAAACGGGCGCGTCGTTGACGCGCGCTTCCATATGCGCAATTAGATCTTTCTCCACTCCGTCGAAGCGCGCGCGGCGACGGATTACATCGATGGCTTTGAACCGTGCCGTTGAAATCAGCCACGGACGCGGGCTGCCGGGAATCCCCGTCTGTGGCCAGGACTCGAGCGCAGCGGCGAATGCTTCATGCATGGCCTCTTCCGCCAGGTCGAGATCTCCGAGGAGGCGCACCAGCGTCGCCAGCACCCGGCCCGATTCCGATCGGTAGAGAGTCTCAATGGTGCGGCTGAGTTGTTCAGGCACAGGCGACGGCATCTACGCCAAACTAGCAAACGGAGCGGCTCGACAACAACTGCGACTCGGGGCTTTTAGATGGCCTGCAGCTATGCATCTGAAACTGAAGATTCCGCCGGCTTGAGATTAACTACAGGCTGCTCCCCTTCAGGGGTCAGTTCGTTATTCAGCTTTCGTCTTTCGTTTTCCTGCTCCAGCGACCGCCTGATGTTTGGATAAGTGTCGATGAGCAGCTCCAGGTCCTTGCGCCTTAGCTTATAGAAGGAACACGGACTTACGGCGGTGACGGTCGCATTGCGCGGATGATGATCGAGCAGCGCCCCTTCGCCGAAGAAGTTGCCGGCCATAAGGGTGGCAAGATGACGCCATTCTGATCCTTCTCGTTTCGAAATCCGCACCACGCCCCGCGCGATCATGTACAGCGCATCGCCGCTGTCGCCTTCACGGAATATCACCTCGTTGGCCATCGCGGTTTGCGACTGCAAACGCCGCGCGAGAACCTGAAAATCCTCAACCGGCAAATCGCGCAGGAAGGGAACACTACGCAGCAACTCTTCGGGCGTCGTTCTTAATCTGGATATTTCATACCGGCGCGCGCGGCCCATTCCGCCTTGCAACTCCGCGACCAGCGGCTGGGCGATCGATTCCGGCAACGTGCCGGCTTGCTCCTGATTCGCGACGAAGGCCACTTCCGATAAGCGAATGAGGCGCCGGCCCAGTTCTTCCTGTAAATCGTTTACGAACTCGGGAAATTGTTCGGCGGTCTGATCGAGCCTTTCCTGGGCGGTCCGGTGCCGCTCGTGATATGAGTTCAGCACCTCCTCCAGTACTCGGCTGGGAATGGCTTCCATGCGCAAAAAGTTTTCCAGCACCGCCAGCACGCGTCCGCTCGCCTGGAATTCTCCCCAGGCGACATCGTAATCAAGTGCGACTCGGCGCAGGCGCAGTCGTTCAGCCAGCCGCGATCCCAGCTTAAGACGATCAAGCAAACCGAGAATGAATCTTTCAACCCGATGTCGATGTAATTTGCGAACCGGCGAGACCAGGTAGACGCCGCGATAGCGCATGGCGTCCTGCTGCACATCAACTGCCAGCGTCAGTTCGCGAAAAGCTGCTTCGGTCAATTGCCCGTTGTCGAAAAGGTCAACATACGTCGCGCGCTCTTCAGCAAAGGCGCGCAGGAATGCAATGCGGCGTTGGCGGTTCCGATCCAGTTCCGAATGGCTGAGTTCATCCAGTTCTGATTTGGCCGCTAAGAGTTTGTCCACCGACTCGGCGCGCAAGCTCTCAGCAATCTGCGCATTGAACAGGTTCACGGAAAGCAGATCGGGCAGCCGTTCCAGGGCCAGCTTGCGAGCGGCAATCAAGGTCTCGAGCCGCGCGAAGCGGTCCGCGATCGGAGGTTGGTCCAGGCCCAGCCGGCGCACCAGGCTCTCGATCGTCAGACCCTTCACCAGCAACGTGAAAAGAACCGATCCCATCACCAGGGCGACAAAGGCTTCGCGTTGCGGAAAAGCCGGCAGGCTGAGGACGATCGCAATGGCCACCGCGCCCCGCAGTCCGCCCCAAAACATGACTGCGCGATACGCATGGCCGATGGGTTCGGCTCGCGGCAGTCGTCCCACCAGCGGCATCAACCCGTAAATCAGGGCCGCGCGTGAAACCAGCATCGCCAGAATGACCCAGAGCAGTGGGCCGGCATTGGCCCACAGGGCAGCTAAATTTACGCGCAAGCCGACCATCAGAAAGATCAGGGCGTTGGCAATAAACGCAATGTAGGCCCAGTAATGTTGCAGGTGGTGACGAATGGGAAGACTGATCTTCACCCGTCCCCAACTGCCGATCACCAGGCCCGCGGCCATGGTGGCGGTGACGCCGCTTACCCCGAACACTCTCTCCGCCACCAGGAATGAGACATAGGCAAGCGCCATCGTGAGACTGATCTCGACATAGAGGTCCGACCCGACGAGACCAATCAAGTAACCGGCAATTAAACCGAGCAGGGCCCCTACCGCCAGGCCGCCCACAAACACGAACATGAAATCAAACACGCCGCGCGCCACCACGCGATCGGACAATTGGCCCATCAAGAGCACGCCAAGCAGAATGCGCGCCAGCACAATCGAGGTCGCGTCATTAAAGAGGCTTTCGCCTTCAATCAGGATGGTCAGACGTTTGGGCGCGCCCAGCCGGCGAAAGACGCTAATCACCGCGACCGGATCGGTGGCGCTCAGAATTGCTCCCAGCAGCAGCGTGCTGATCAAAGGAAACGGACTGGTGAATTTGACGATTACGCCGATCAGGAGCGTCGACAGCAACAACCCGGGGACGGCAAGGGTCAGCACCGGGCCCAGGTTCTGACGCAACAAGCGCGGGTCGAGATTGAATGCCGATTCGAAAATGAGCACCGGCAAGAACACATAAAGAATCAGCGGCGGCGATATTTCCAGATCTCTCAGCGCCGGAAATATTTTCGGAAAGACCAGGGCAGCCGAGGACAAAGCCGCGCCGATTAGCACCAGCGCGACCGTAAACGGAAATCTCAATCGCCGGGTAAGAACCAGAACGGCAACTGCGATTAGTAGTAGCGCAATAACACCCGCGACGATTTGCGGGATGTGTGATGTGTCGGACATGGCTGGAAGCGCTGACCGTGAGTCCCACAGTTTCTAAACGGCACTTACCTATTCAGGAGTGAATCTTAACCTAAAAAGAGAGATCGCCGATCGGCTATCGTCAGAAGGGGACAGGTACATTAGAATTCCAGCGACGATGACAGGTCTGTTAAGCAGAAAATGGACCAGCTATCTGCTCGCTGTCCTGGGGGTGGCGCTGGTGACGGCCGTGTTGATCCCGCTGAACAAGAGCATCAATGCGACCACGGTGGGGTTTGCCTTTCTGCTCCTGGTGGTGTTCGTGGCCATCTTCTGGGGCAGTAAGCCCGCTTTGCTCGCCTCCATCGTGAGCATGTTCTGCTTTAACTTTTTCTTCCTGCCGCCGCTTTACACGCTGACCATCGCCGATCCGCAGAACTGGGTGGCGCTGACCGCCTACTTCATAACCGCCTTGGCGGTTGGTCAGCTTTCGGCCAGGGCCAGGCGCCGCGCCGAAGAGGCTGAGGCCGGCCGAGTTGAAAATCGCCGGCTTTATGAGGAATTGAAAGACACGTTTGAGATCGCCAGCCAGGCTGAGGCGCTGAAGCGCAGTGAGCAATTCAAGACCGCCTTGCTGGATGCGGTCACCCACGATTTGCGCACTCCGCTCACCTCGATCAAGGCATCATCAACCATCCTGATTGACGACCGGCAACATCGCGGTGAACCGCTCAGCGCCAATGAGAAGGACGCTTTGCTTGAGGTGATCAATCAGGAGGCCGACCGTCTCGACCGTTTCGTCGAAAGTATTGTTGACTTAGCGCGCATCGAAGCGGGTGAAATTGAGCTGCGCCGCAATTGGGGCCCGGTGGACGAAATTGTCGACGCCGCCGTGGCCCGGGCTGAACCTTTGCTGCAACAACATGAACTGCGCATCAGGATTGAGAAAGAGTTGCCCATCGTCCGCGTCGATCCGCGCGCCGTGGCCGAAGTTATTTTCACGCTGCTCGATAATGCGACCAAGTACTCGCCACCCAAAAGCGCGATTGGAATTCAAGCTGAGCGCGCCGACGGTGAGGTGGTAAAGATTTCCGTCGAAGACGAGGGACCAGGCATTCCGGTCGATTCACGCGAACGCGTTTTCGATAAGTTCTTTCGTGACTCGGCCAAGGAGAGTGAGGGACACGCCGAAGGCATAGGCATTGGGTTGTCCATCGCCAAGGGAATAGTGGAAGCGCATGCCGGCCGTATCTGGATCGAAAATGGTGACCGCGGTCGGGGTACTCGGGTGAGCTTCACCGTGCCGGTAGGTGACGACGAGCCGGCGACTCACGGGGAAATCAATACCGGTAAATCGAACGCGGTGACCGAAGACCGAAGGGTAGTCGTGAACTAATGGCAGATCGGAAGCGAATTCTGGTAGTTGATGACGAGCCGCGCATCACCCTCGTGCTGCGCAGCGGCCTGTCGAAACACGGCTACGACATTCGGGTGGCGGCGGAAGGCGAATCTGCCCTCGAGCTTTTTAATGCCTGGTCGCCCGATGTGGTGATCACCGATCTATCCATGCCGAACATGAGCGGCCTTGAGTTATGCCGCCGGCTGCGCGAAACCTCGAAAGTTCCCATCATCGTTCTTTCAGTGAAGGAGGACGAGAACGTCAAGATTGAAGCGCTCGATGCCGGAGCGGACGACTATGTCACCAAGCCGTTTGGAATTGGCGAACTGTTGGCGCGCGTCCGGGCGGTCCTGCGCAGATCACCCGCAGACGGGAGCGCCGAGCAAACCGTAATTGAGGATGGCGACTTCCGGGTAGATCTGGAAAAGCGAAGAGTTTCGGTGCTCGGCAAGGAGATTCATCTATCGCCAAAAGAGTTCGAGCTCCTGCTCTTTTTATTTCAGCATGCCGGCAAGGTCCTTACGCACCGCACACTGCTGGGCAAGATCTGGGGCGGCAACTTTACCGATCAGGACGAATACCTGCGCGTTTTTATTAGTAATTTGCGTAAGAAGATTGAACCCGATCCAGCCAGGCCGCGCTATATCCTGACCGATCCCTGGGTGGGCTATCGCTTTGCAGCCGGTGAGGATTCAGCGAAATCCGACGCCTAACAAATCACACACGAGGTAAGACCATTGCCCGTACAGGATCTGAAGAAATTACTCGAACGGATTCATACCCGGCTCGACGACAGCATGGTTGGCATCAGCCAAATCGTCGCTGATTTGGCGCCTGCCGATCTCGCCGATCTGATTAATCAACTGACCCTGGTGGAAGCTGCGACAGTTGTCTCCATGCTGCCGGTGCCGCGGGTTGTCGACCTGTTTGACAATCCGTTCATGCGCCGGCGCGCCGCGATCCTCGAACACCTCGAGCCTGACCGCGGAGCGGAGATACTTGCCGGGCTTTCGGCCGACGAGCGCACCGACGTGGTCCAAAAAATGGGCCACCATCCGCGGCACCTCGTGGTGCCCAAGCTGGCGCCCGACATTCGTAAGGAGCTCGAAGGTTTGTTGCAGTATCCGCCGCGAACCGCAGGCGGCATCATGACCACGGAGTTTGTACGCCTGAGTCCGGCGATGAAAGTGGGCGAGGCGCTCAAGCACATTCGCACCGTCGCACGTGAAAAGGAATCAATCTACGCGTGCTATGTCCTGGAGGCGAAGGGTGGATTGCTGGGCGCGGTGTCGTTGCGCGATCTGGTAATGGCGGACCTTGATACGCCGGTGACTGAAGTGATGCGCAAGAAGCCGATCACCGTTAATGCGCTTGACGATCAGGAAGATGTCGCCAGAAAGATCGGCAAGTATGACTTGCTCGCGATTCCGGTCCTGGAAAAGGACGGCCAGGTCGTTGGTTTCGTTACCGTGGACGATGTGATTGACGTCCTGATCGAGGAAGGCACGGAAGATATTCTGCGTTTGGCAGCCGTGGAGCCCGGGGCGCTCGATAAGCCTTACATGCAGGTGTCTTTGCCGCTGATGATCCGGAAGCGGGCCGGCTGGCTCGTCATCTTGTTTCTCGGTGAAATGCTCACGGCCACGGCGATGGGTTTTTTTGAAAAGGAGATCGCCAGGGCGGTGGTGCTGGCGCTCTTTGTGCCTTTGATAATTTCGTCCGGCGGCAACTCAGGTTCGCAGGCTTCGACGCTGGTAATTCGGGCGCTGGCCCTGGGCGAAGTCACCCTGGGTGATTGGTGGCGGGTGATGCGGCGCGAGGTTTTTTCCGGTCTGGGACTTGGCGTGATCCTCGGCCTGATTGGCTTTCTGCGGATAACGGTGTGGTCGGTATTCTCAAATATCTACGGAGAGCACTGGCCGCTGGTGGCGCTCACCGTCGGCCTGGCGCTGATTGGCATCGTCCTTTGGGGAACGCTGGCCGGTTCAATGCTCCCGTTCGTATTGCGTCGGCTCGGGTTCGATCCGGCAACCTCTTCAGCGCCGTTTGTGGCCACGCTCGTCGATGTGACCGGGCTGATTATCTATTTCAGTGTGGCGGTGGTGATCTTGCGCGGCACTCTGCTTTAGACTTGCGCGGCACTCTGCTTTAGATAAGGCAAAAACTTATCTGTTGGCGCGACACCCAGTCTGCGAAGCAGACGGCAGCATAAAGCCTGGGCTGAAGCGAAGCGGACAAATTGCGGCTCTGCCGCCCTCCAGTTTTCCGAGAACGTTGTTTAGAAGAAAAATTCGAGGCTACGCCTCGAGCAGGCATAGCCTGCAAAAACGGTTGGATGACTCCTGCCGTTAAGGCGAGCCTTACCGCACTGGGGGGTCGGCAAGCCGCAACGCGAACATTCCTGATTGATTGGCACGTCGACTTTTTGCCAAAGCCGACTTAGGACCCAAGTCACACGTTCGGAGATTCCCATCAATTTCCTCGGGATTCGCTGGTAATCAGCGAGACGCCGGCCTCCCGACCTTTACAACTTTTTTACAGTTCATTTTCCCCTCTTTTACAAACAAGTTCGTAGGATCAACCTGCCGCATTAAGGAGGTTCGCGACGAGATGTCGATTCTCTCTACGATGACGCAGGTAAAACGCAGCACGACCGCGGAAGTTAAGCAGAGTTCAGCGCCTCGGCGCCGCCCCATCGAACTGCAAACCGAAAATGGATTCAGCATTGTGCGGCGCTGCGATATCGATGCGCCGGGATCGGTAGCAGGGACCGAGCACTGTTTTGTAGTGCGAGATCCGTATGGATATGAACTCGATATCACTGTCGACTTCACGCCGCAAACCGTGGCCGAGGGTATCAAGCGCAGTTGCGGCCGGCTGACGTTGGAGAGCGCCTTTTGGATCAACTGCGCCGAGCGGCGCCTGGCGGATTATCTGTGGCAGAACGACGACTACCCGCCTGATGGAAAAATCACCATCGACTGTCTAACACCGGCCGATGTCGATTCAGCTCAGCGCTGGGGAACGGACTTCGCGCGCGTGGAGTCACCCGCTTTATCAAGATTCAAAGCGCGGGTCCCGACGGGAAACGGCGATGGTTCCGCAAACGGACAAAAGGCCGAGCCCATCAAGTTCGTTACCGAAAACGGTTTCACGATCACCCGGCTCTGTGAGTCGGACCATTCGATTGAGGACACGCCACAACGATGCTATTTCGGCGTGACTGCTCCCGACGGCCGGGAATGGCGGATTGTCGTCAGCTTTGGTGAGGAGCTAATTAAACAGATTCAAGCCCGGCGCCGGAGAGGGCAGTTGGCGATTATGAGCAAGTACTGGCCGGTAATCGCTGAGAAGTACCTCGCTGATTTCGTGTGGCGCGAAGACGGCTGCCCGCCGCACGGCGAGCTCCGGGTAGAAGAGTTGTCGGGAGACGATTTGCTGTTGGCCGCACATTGGCAAGAGCACACTTAATGAAGGCCAGGCACTTAACACTTTTTTTCCAGTTCATTCCGTCAATCATTGCCGCAGATGACGACAAGAGTTTTCGGGCAAGACCAAACGATGCAGAGGCTGAGCTAATAAGGATTGTAGTTATACATGACCGAATTGTGCGCATGCTGCCCTGAGCAAGCGTGCGAGCAGTCTCGATTACTAACGAAGTGGAGACCAAACAGCAGTTGAAGTTCAGGAGTGAAGGAGAAACGGGTGAGATTAGGATTTGGAAAGCGTGAAATTGTTCTAGACCCAAACACTATCGATCTTATTTGGAGAGGCGCCCTCGGCGTGTTTTTGTTTGCGCTCGTAATGGTCGCGCTTTCCATCCAGGCGCACGCGCAGCAGACAGTTTTCAACGTGCCGACCACAGACGTGCTTGATAAAGGCAAAGTCTATTTCGAGATGGATATCAGCGCGAAACCGAACGATACGAGCGCGCTGAACCACTTTTCCTCATTCGTGCCGCGTTTGGTTGTAGGCGCCGGCCACAACATTGAAGTTGGGCTAAACGTGCTCGGAAACATTCAGCCCGGTCCCGACGCCACCACCCTGGTCCCGGCATTTAAGTATCGAATTTACAGCGGCAAAGACAACGGCTGGGCCATCGTGGTCGGGGATCACGTGTTCATTCCGGTGCACAATCGCTCGTACAACGTCGGCGACCACGCCTACCTGATTACGCAGAAGAGTTTCAAGAGCGGCACTCGTGTTGGATTCGGCGCCGGCGTCTTTACAAAGAATGTGGTGGCCGCCAATGCGACGCGCGGCGCCGGCCTATTCACCTTTGAGCAGCCGATCACGAAGAGGCTGAACTGGAATACCGATTGGTTTACCGGCAAGCACTCGGCCGGCTACGTCACCACGGGAGTCGCCTACAAACTGACGAAAAAGTTGACGGCTGACGCGGCCTATTCGATTGGCAACAGCAACGCGAGCCATGGCAATCACTTTTTCTATTTTGAGCTGGGCTACAACTTTAATTAACGGAGATACCGGAAATGCTTGACCTGATTTTTATCGCCGGAACGATTGTCTTCTTTCTAATCGCGCTCGCGTATGTGCGCGCGTGCGAGAAATTGCAGTGAGGTGAGTGATGTCTATTGGGACCTTATTGATTCTGGCAGTGTCGGCGCTGCTGCTTGTTTATCTGACGTTCGCATTGCTGAAGCCGGAGAAATTCTAGTGTCAGAAGCCCGACCGTGAGGGAGGGCCAGGCTGCGGAGATGGCCCTCCCTCACGGTCGGGCTTCTGACACGCTGAGGTTAGTTATGACACTCAATGGTTGGTTACAAATTCTGGTTTTCATCGCGATCATCATCGCGATCGCGAAACCCATCGGCATCTTTATGACGCACATCTTTAACGGCGAGCGGACCTTTCTGCATCCGCTGCTGCGTCCGCTTGAGCGAATCATCTATCGCCTGACGGGCGTGGATGAAAAGCGCGAGATGCATTGGACCGAATATGCGGGAGCGATGCTCCTCTACAGCATGGTTTCTATGCTCCTGCTCTTCATCATTCAGCGGTTGCAGGGACATTTGCCGTTCAATCCGCAACATCTTCCCGGAGTTGATTCGGCCGGCAGCGCCACTGCCGGCTATGTCGGTTCGGCCTTCAACACGGCGGCCTCGTTTACCACCAACACGAATTGGCAGAGCTACGTTCCCGAAGTCACCATGAGTTACCTGACCCAGATGGCGGGTCTCGCCTATCACAACTTTGGGTCGGCGGCCACCGGCATCTGTCTGGCGATTGCTTTCATTCGTGGAATTGCGCGCAAGGAAATGCAAACCCTCGGTAACTTCTGGGTCGACTTTGTGCGTTGCAACCTGTATGTGCTGCTGCCCGTGTGCATCGTCGGCGCCTTGCTGCTGGTGTCTCAGGGTGTGGTGCAGAACCTGCGGCCATATGACACGGCCAAACTCGTCGAGCCGCAAACCGTGCAGGTTGATAAGAAGGACGCAGACGGCAATGTGCTGACGAACCCGGACGGCACCAATCAGACAGAGACGCAAACCGTAACCGAGCAAACCATCGCCCAGGGACCCGTCGCTTCGCAGGAAATCATCAAGGAACTGGGCACGAACGGCGGCGGATTCTTCAACACCAATTCGGCCCATCCCTTTGAAAATCCAACTCCGTTCACGAACTTCATCGAGATACTCGCAATCTTCGCGATCGGTGCGGGATTGACTTACACCCTGGGCCGGATGACCGGGTCGCCGAAACATGGCTGGGCGGTGTTGGGGGCCATGGTGCTGGTGTTCTTGATGGGCGTGATTATCGCCTATTGGATGGAATCGCGAGGCAATCCACTCCTGAAAGGCGCGGACCAGTCAGCCAGCGCCACGCAACCGGGCGGCAACATGGAGGGCAAAGATGTTCGCTTCGGCATCACCAACAGCGCTCTCTTTGCCACCATCACCACCGACGCCAGCTGCGGGGCCGTGAATGCCATGCACGATTCGTTCACGCCCATCGGCGGACTGGTGCCGCTGGTCAACATCATGCTTGGTGAAATCATCTTTGGCGGAGTCGGCAGCGGCCTCTACGGCATGCTGATCTTTTGTGTGCTCTCGGTATTCATTGCCGGCTTGATGGTGGGACGTACCCCGGAATATCTCGGCAAGAAGATTGAAAGTTACGACGTGAAGATGGCCATGCTCTACGTGCTGATCTTCCCGCTGGTGATTCTGACTTTCGCAGCCATCTCGGTGATGGCCCCGTCTTTCGGTACTTCGCAAATCGCCAACAACGGCCCGCACGGTTTCTCAGAGATTTTGTATGCATTCGTCTCGGGAGCCGGAAACAATGGCTCGGCCTTCGCCGGCATCTCGGCGAATACTTACTGGTACAACACCACCATCGGTTTCGCCACGCTGATGGGCCGTTTCCTGATGATCGTGCCGATGCTGGCGGTCGCCGGAAACCTGGCGCGCAAGAAAGTAGTGCCGCCGTCACTGGGGACATTTCCGGTGACGACACCGTTGTTCACGGTGCTGTTGGTGAGCGTGATTCTCATCGTGGGAGCGTTGACCTTCTTCCCGGCACTAAGTCTGGGACCGATCGTGGAGCATTTACTGATGTACGCAGGAAACACATTCTAACTACCGTTTAGCGGCGGGCTACGGCCCGCCGGTCGGGCGGTAGCCCGACTCTAATCAGGATTATTTGCATCATGGTAAAGAAAACAAAACAAGCAATTTGGAACGGGCAGATCGTCAAGCGCGCCATACTCGATGCTTTCGCCAAACTCAATCCGCGCGCGATGATGAAGAATCCCGTCATGTTCGTCGTTGAAGTCGGCAGCGTACTGACGACGATTTATTTCATCATTGGTCTGGCGCGGCCGATCGCTGGAGTTACCAATCCGAAGTTTGAGCTTCAGATCACCCTGTGGCTCTGGTTCACCGTTCTCTTCGCCAACTTCGCGGAAGCCATGGCCGAAGGCCGCGGCAAAGCCCAGGCCGACAATCTGCGGAGAACGCGGACTGAAACGACTGCCAACAAGATTCTGGCCGACGGCAAGACCCAGGTCATCAACGCCACGCAACTGAGAATCGACGATGTGGTGCTGGTGGTTGCGGGTGAATTCATCCCCGGCGATGGCGACATCATCGAAGGCGTAGCCTCGGTTGATGAATCGGCGATCACCGGCGAGTCGGCGCCGGTAATTCGCGAATCAGGAGGCGATCGTTCAGCCGTTACCGGCGGTACCCGGGTGCTCTCTGATCAAATCAAGATTCGCATCACCGCGAATCCCGGAGAGACATTCCTCGATCGCATGATCGCTCTGGTCGAGGGCGCCGAACGGCAAAAGACGCCGAACGAAATCGCGCTCAACATTCTGCTGGCAGGTCTGACCATTATCTTTCTGCTGGCAGTCGTCACCTTGCAGCCGTTCGCGATTTATTCGAGCGCGCCGCAGACAATCTTTGTGTTGGTCTCCCTGCTGGTCTGTCTGATCCCGACGACGATCGGCGGCCTCTTGTCCGCGATCGGCATTGCCGGAATGGATCGGCTGATTCAGCACAATGTACTCGCGATGTCAGGCCGGGCGGTCGAAGCGGCCGGCGATGTTAACACCTTGCTGCTGGACAAGACCGGCACGATTACGCTCGGAAACCGCCAGGCCACGGCCTTCATTCCGCTGGCCGGAGTCAAAGAAGAGGCACTGGCCGAAGCGGCGCAACTGTCATCGTTAGCGGATGAGACGCCGGAAGGCCGATCGATTGTGGTGCTGGCGAAAGAGA
>Ga0126383_10000489_pt1 | contig 22158 bp, 19 predicted proteins | sample PanSoiMetPlot_35_FD_96882 | JGI IMG/M metagenome (GOLD analysis project Ga0126383, IMG submission 96882) | Tropical forest soil microbial communities from Panama - MetaG Plot_35 | ecosystem: Environmental > Terrestrial > Soil > Tropical forest > Bulk soil | place: Panama | collected 2016-02-17
CGCTGTCCACTCTGGGCGGCTACTTGCTCACCGTGCAATTCGGGCTGTTCGGGTTCCGCGAAGTGCGCACGACCGCCGGGATTGTCGCCGGCATTATCGAGGTGCTGGCGTTCGCCGCGCTGGCCGTTCTGGCGGCGACGCCACCCAGAGCGTCCGCAGCGCACGCGGCGCACGAGGCACGCAATCCTTGGTTCGGACGGGCTGTCGACGGCGTCAGCGGTCCGCAGGCTGGGCTCGGCGCGGCCGTTGTCTCGATCGTCGCCCTGGGCCTGCTCGCGGGCGCGCTGGCCGGTGCTGGGGCTGCGAGTGCCGGTAATTCCGGTACCGGTACTGCGGCCCAGGGCACCTCAGGCGGTAGCCTGCGGGCGGCCAGCGTGCATGGGACGACGGTCCTGACCAACGAAGCCGGGAAGACGCTGTATTGGTTCGCGCCTGACACGCCCACCAAATCGGTGTGCAACGGGTCATGCGCCGCGTACTGGCCGCCTGTCACGGGACCGCTGACGGCGGCCGCGGGCGTGCACGGCACGCTCGGCACGATCCATCGGGCTGACGGCTCGGTGCAGCAGACCTACAACGGGCATCCGCTGTACACCTATGTCGGTGACTCGGCGCCAGGGCAGGCGAACGGCAACAACCTGAACATCAACGGCGGCTTGTGGCACGAGGTGGTCGTGACCGGCTAAGCCGGCCAAGCTCAAGACAGTCACGCCAGAAGCTATGTCCCGGCGTGCGGTGGTACGCGCCGCTATCGCGCTCCCGACCGCTACGGCCAGCAGACACAGTGGACTCGCGAGATCGCGAACGTTGTAGATGGACAGCGTGGCTCCGATGGCCGCCAGGCCATAAGACGGCAACATGAGCCACGAGCGGTCCACAATGACGATCACCGGTACCACGCCAGCCCCGACCAGGAGGACGTCGTAGTACTGGTGATAGGTGCACAGCAGCGTCATGGAAATGACCAGGCAGAGCACCGGCGGATTAGCGATTCGCCGGGAGTGCTGCGGCAGGCTGGCGAGACAGACAAGGCACAGGGCGACCAGTGCCAAGCCGGCGGTTACCTGTAGTCGGGTGCTGGTCACCCCGAACGCTCGCAGGAGTGCACCCAGGTCAATCCGGTTGCTCTTTTGTCCGAGGTGAAAGGCGGCGCCAGAGCTGAACGCCCCGAAGAAACCCCGGAATCCGAAGTTGGCGATCTCCACTCCGACCGCAGGCGCCGAGCACACGGATAGGAGTGTCATGCCTCGCCAGAGCACTGGCCAGCCATGGAGAACCAGGAGCGCCAGCGCCAGGGGGATGCCTGTCTGCAGGGTGGTAGCCGCGAACAGGAAGCCGAGCCCGGCGAGCCATGGCCGACGCGCGCGGACGAGGATGGCGAGCCCGAGCAGGATGAAAGCCGTGGGCTGGCCGAGCAGCAGAGTTTCCGGGCCGCCACCCACGCCGACGGCGAAGGCACCGCACGCCGCCGAGGCCAGAACGGCCCACGGCGCTGCTGGCCGCGCCAGTATGAAGACGGCCGCCCAGATCGCGAGGACGCTCGCGAGCGTAAACGCAAACAGCGCGACAGGGATGGGCAGTGCCGCAAAAGGCGCCTGCCAGAGCAGCGACGCGGGCACATGCTGGCTCACCGGCCAGGCTGGCTCAATGCCAGGGATGACGGCGTGCGTGGGAGCGTAGATGTTGCCGCCCGACATCAGGTCGCGCACAGCCCACCAGGTGTTGTTCCAGAAATCCTGCCCAGCGAGGACCACTGTCGGGTGGCGATAGGCCGCCAGCTCCTGGTACATCGCCCAGCAGGTAACACAAGCAGCGACGGTGCCGGCCGCCACCCAGGCGAGCATGTGGCGGGCGTCGCGACCGGGCCGCAGGCTGAACGTGCTAGCCATGTTCAGCGGCGGACGTACAGGACCGCGACCTGATCAGCCGCGCGCAGCTGCCACTGCGGGTCGTGCCTCAGGCGTCGGGCTAGGCCATAGCGTGGCGGAACGAGTACGCAGCCAGCTCCGGCTAGCCCAGCGGACAGGTTGCCATTTCCGTTCAGCACGCGCTCTTCTGCAAGCAGGACCGCGCGACCGTACAAGTTGTTGCGGGAGTCCAGGGAAACGAGTACATCAGGCCGGGTGAGAATCACGTATCCGCCGATCTGGTAGCTGTTCACCAGGCGGCATCCGTGCGGGATCTCGGCCACCAACGCGACAGGGAAGGTGGCGGGCTCAGGCCGGCCAATGTGGGCCAGACTGGGCGCAGCGAGAGCCACGAGCGCGAGGAGCGCAAGGGCACCGCATCGTCGGAACATCACCTTGCGGCTCGTCAGGTATCGGCGGATCGAGTCTGGCGGATCCGACGCGAACGCCGCGAGCACTGGCGTTGCGAGGATCACCGCGAACGGAAGCATCCTGTTCGCCACGACCGCGCCTGCAACACCGATCGCAAGCCCTGCGCACAACACCGTCTCGCGTCGGCGCCAGGCGATGACCAGCGCCGCCAGCCCTGCCGCGAGCGCAACGATTTGCACGGGGTCAGCCAAATCCACCGGCACCCACTCGACAATGAGCCCTGCCGAGTCGGACTGCACCTGGCCGGCCTGGTGCAGCACGTCGATCCCGTAAGGGTTGGCCAGGCAGCCCGCGGCGGCGACGACGGTTGCCGCTGCTGCGTACCGCCAGGATGTGCCGCGGCGGGCAACCGCCAGCAGCACAGCGGCAACACCGGTCATGGCGACCGCAAGGAGCGCCGCGGCATGCAGGTTTACCCAGACCACGGTCAGCACGCCAACCAGCGCAACCGCTCCCCAGCGAGCGCGTCCCTGCTCGATCCGGCGCAGCAGGAGCACGAGTAGCAGCACTGCGACGTAATCCACCAGTTGGGGGCGTGCTGAAAGCCAGCCCGCAAGTGGCGCGGCAGCGAGGAAGAGCGACGCTGCGGAGACGGGGGCCGAAGCGCCGAGCTGACGGGCCAGCAACAGAGCCAGGGCCGCGATCCCGAGGGTGATCACTGCGCATATCGCCGCGGCGCCTGGCAACCCGCCAAGCCGGTACCCGACGGCCAGCAGTACGTCGAAGCCCCAGGAATTCTGGAAGTACGGCTTGCCGTACATGGTCCAACTGAATGTGTCGGTGGCGGGGATGACGTGGCTCGCCATCGTGACGAGGCCGATGCGGATCTGCCAGAAGGTATCGGCTTCTGACATTATCCCGGCCCGGAACACCACCAGCGGCACGAACGAGAGCCACGCCAGTATCCACGGCACGCGCCCGGCCCCGGCGCGCCGCAGGAGGTCGCCAGTGACGCCGCTCGTCTGCCCGCTCACCGTCGTGGTCATGCGCGGACTCCCGGTCCGGCCGCCATGATGGCCAGCAGCGCACCGCCTATCAGGTAGGGGCCGAAGGTGAGCTGGCTGTGCAGGGTTACCCGGCGGGCCGCAAGCAGGGCTAGCCCGGCTAGGCCGGCGAGCACGAAGCCGAGCGCCGCGCCGCCGAGCACAGCCCGCCAGCCCAGCCACCCCAGCGCTAGCCCAGCCAGCCCGGATACCTTGATGTCGCCGCCGCCGATCCCGCCCGGCCGGATCAAGCCAAGCAGCAAGTAGGTGCTGCCCAGGGCAAGTCCCCCGATCAGCGCGCGGGCCAGCGGCCAGGCATCGTGGCCGACCAGCGCTGCCACCGCCAGCAGGGCAAGCAACGCCGGGTAGGCGGGCAGAGTCAGCCGGTCGGGGAGGCGCTGTACCTGCAGGTCGATGGCAGCGAGCGCGACCCCTAGAGCGCCGAGCACGCAATACGCCGCGACCTCTGGAGTGCCCGCGAACCGTCCGGCCAGCGCACCGACTGTCGCCGCGCACGCCAGTTCCAGCAGCGGGATCGGTCCGAGCCGGGCACGGCAGGCCGCGCACCGGATCGCGCTCACGTGCGGAAGCGGGGCGTCGCACCTCGGGCACGTGGTCCTCGGCGGTTCGCCGGCCGGCACAGCGAGCCGCAGGACCACACCGCGCAGTGCCATGCCGACCAGCAGGCCGGCGAATGCGCCCACGATGGCCCATCCGGTGTTCACTGTGCGCCTCTCCTACGGCTCGGAAAAGTCGACTCACCCTACGCAGGCTGAACAGGTTTCTGCAGGCAGGTTCGCCTCGTGTCAGCCGATCGGAGGACATGCCGGCCGACCTGGCAGAAGTCCACGCCGGCCGGCCAACCCCGGGTCAGCGGCACCTCTGGCGGGCGGCGCTCCGTGCCAGACTGCCGTGACCTGGGCCCACTCGGACTAGCTGTACACGGGGCCCCATTGCACAAGGAGAGGTCCCATGCTCAAGCACTTCGTTTCGGCGCAGAACTTCCTCACCAGGCAGCTCCGCTCCGACCGCGGCGCGACCGCCGTGGAGTACGGCCTGCTCGTGGCCCTGATCGCTGCTGTGATCGTCGCGATCGTGGTCGTGGTCGGCCACCAGGTTTCTAACGCGTTCCAGACCGTCAGCAACAGCCTGCAGTAGTCGGCTGTCGCCATTCGACGATGAAACACAATGACCGCGGCGCGAGCGCGGTCGAGTACAGCCTCATCATCGCACTGATCGCCGCGGTCATCTTCGGCGTTGTGATGCTGCTGGGACAGCACGTGGTGACCGCGTATTCAACCGTCGTGGGCAAGTTCTAGCGAAGGTCAGGGCAACGATGACAAGGCAAGGACGGCGCGGCAGCGCGAACTCGGACCGCGGCGCGGCTGCGGTCGAGTTCGCGCTGCTGCTGCCGCTTCTGGTGCTCCTGGTCTTCGGCATGATCGACTTCGGCCGCGCGATCAACGCCCAGATCACCATCACTCAGGCCGCTCGCGAGGGCGCCAGGGTGCTGGCGCTCCCTGGCGGGACGACGGTGGGATCCGACGGTCTGCCGGCCTACCAGGACCGAGCGATAGCCGCTGGCATCGGGCTCGGGCTTGGCGCGTCCAACATCACGGACCTCCCCGACAGCAGCGCCACTCCTGAGACCGGCTGCCCGAGCGGATCTGGCAACACCGGCGACGACGCGGTGGTGCAAGTCACCTACACGTTCAGGTTCATCACCCCGGTTGGCTCGATCTTCGGTGCGACGAAGACGCTGACCGCAGAGGGAGTCATGCCATGCGAAAACTAGCGCGGCGGCTGCTTCACCTGGCCGGCCGGGACGACCGCGGGGCGGTCGGCGTCATCGTCGCGGTACTGGTCGCCGGCGGCGTGTTGCTGGGCTCGGCCGCCCTGGTGATCGACGTCGGCCAGATCTACCAGAACCGGGCCGAACTGCAGAACGGCGCTGACGCAGCCGCGCTGGGGATAGCTCGGCAGTGTCTGCACACGCAGGGTCCCTGCGTTCAGGCGACTGCGCAGAGCACGGCGCTCGGGTACGGCAACTCCAATGCCTCCACACTCACCCAGGACACCGCTGGTGTCTTTGTGGTCTGCGGATCGGATGGCCTGAGTTCCTGCTCGTCCAGCATTTACGGCGACGGGCTGACGAGCTGCCCGAAGGACCCGACGGACGGCTCGAACTTCGTCGATGTGCTGACCGAGACGAAGCTGAAGAGTGGCTCGACGCTGCTGCCGCCCGTCTTCGCCAGAACCATAGTCGGCAACTCGACCTACAACGGCACAACAGTGAAGGCGTGCGCGCAGGCCGAGTGGGGCGGCGCGCTGCAGAGTGACTCGCTGGCCCTGACGCTTTCCCTCTGCCAATGGCAGGACCTCACCAGCTCAGGCGGCAGCGGCTTCAATACGCCCGTTGCGGTCTTCATCAAGGGCAAGGCGAAGCAGTGCGCGGGCCCGGCCGGGCAGAACATGCCGGGCGGGTTCGACTGGCTGCAGCAAACCAGCAGCAGCACGTGCACCGCCTACATCGATCTGACGACCGACACCACGGTGAACAACACGGGTAACAACGTCTCCGGTGCGTGTAAGACAGCGCTCGTCGACGATGTCAACTCTGCGATCGCGGGAAAGCCGGTGACCGTGTTCGTCCCGGTGTTCGGCTGCAATCAGTCGGCGCCCGCATGGTGTCCGGTTACCGGCACAGGGTCCAACGCGCAGTATTACGTCGTTGGACTGGCGGGCTTCGAAATCCTCGGGTACGCCAACATCCCTGGCCTGAAGGACAACGGCACCAACAGCGCATGTACCTCGGTGGGCGGGTCAGGCGGTAACGCGCCGTGCATCGAGGGCCAGTTCGCCGAGGGCCTCGACCCTGTGGCCAATCACGTCACCCCGACGCCGGGCCCGTTCGGCGCCAACGGAATCAAGCTCACCGGCTGATGGCCAGCCAACCTGAATTGAGGAACGAATGACTCGCCGCATAGTGACCATCGCAGCTGCCGTGCTGCTCGCCGTGCTTGGTGCCGTCGGCGTACTGGACTACGTGCACCAGGCCGACCAGCGCGCGCTGGCAGGGATGCACGCGGTCAACGCCTATGTGGCCACCGCACAGATCCCGTCCGGAACGTCGGCTGCCACAGCCGTGCGGGAAGGCCTGCTGGTCAGGCAGCAGTTTCCGGCCTCTTCGGTGCCGGACGACGCGGTCCGCTCGATCACGCCGACCCTGTCCGGCTTGGTGCTGACCAGCGGCCTCGCTTCAGGTCAGATGCTGCTTAATCCCATGCTGGGCGTGTCGGTGCAGACCTCGTCAGCGTTGCCGATTCCGGCGGGCATGGTCGCGGTAACGCTGCAGTTCTGCGTGCAGCAGGCCGTCGGCAACTACATAACCCCCGGCTCGCAGGTCGCTGTGTTCAACACCTTCGTCAACGGGACGCGGAAGAGCGCGACCGGAGCCTGCTCGCAGGCGGGCTCCGGTACCGCGAACCAGTCGATCCAGACCCGGATCGTGATGTCCAAGGTCCTCGTGCTCGCCGTTGGGGAGGGGACTGCGACGCCCCCGTCCTCGACGACCACCACGGCTGATGCCCCGGCTACCAGCTCGGCCGGCTCCACGCCGGGGACCATCTACCTGACGCTGGCCGTGTCGCAAGAGGACGCGGAGCGGCTGATCGAGCTGGGACAGGGCGGCTCGCCGTACCTGGCGCTGCTGACGAGCTCCTCGGCCGCCAAGGCCGACGCCCCATTCCAGCCGTAAGGGCAAACACGATGACGATCTTGTGCGAACCCGAGGCTACGGCTGCACAGTCGCACTCACCGGAAGACGTCGGTGAGATCCGACGAGCCGACACTGTGTGGGAAGCTGCCCGGCTGCTCTCCAGCGATCCGTCGGAACTGCTGGTGATCATCGGGCCCACCGTCCCCGTCGATGAGGCGCTTCGCTTTGCCGAGGCGCTGAGGCCGGTCCGTCCGGCCGCGGGTGTCGTCCTCATACGCGCGCGGGTAGACGTGGGCATCCTCACTGAGGCGTTGCGCGCCGGGGTCCGCGAGGTGGTGCAGGCCGGCGACCAGGCAGCATTGTCGGCTGCCTGTCAGCGGTCCAGGGAGGTCTCTGAAGGTCTGCTTTCCGGTCCGGTGCCGGAGGCCAGCGCCAGGCCGGCCGGCGAAGGCCGGATCGTCACCGTCTTCTCAGCGAAGGGCGGTACCGGGAAGACCACCCTGGCGATCAACCTGGCGGTCGCGCTCGCCAAGGAAGGGCGCCGGGTGTGCCTGGTCGATCTGGACCTGGCATTCGGTGACGTCGCCATCAGCGTCCAGCTCAGTCCTGCGCGCACGATAGTCAACGCGCTGCCGATGGCGGGTCACGTGGATACGACCGGGGCCGCGTCGCTGCTGACCCGGTACCGGGCAGGACTGGACATGCTCCTGGCACCGACGACGCCTGGCGACGCCGAGAAGATACCGCCCGCGTTGGTCCGCGAGCTGCTGACCGTGCTGAAGGGCATGTATGAGTACGTCGTCGTCGACACGCCAGCGCAGTTCAGTGAACACGTGCTGATCGCGATGGACGCCAGCGCCCATCACGTGCTCCTGACCACTCCGGATTTCCCGGCGCTCAAGAACCTGCGCGTCACGCTGGACACCTTCGACATGCTGTCCTATCCGGGCGAGATCCGGTCGGTGGTTCTCAATCGCTCGGACGCGAAGGTGGGCCTGACCGCCGAAGACGTTGCCAGGGTGGTGCGCAGCCCGATTGCCCTGCATGTCCCGTCCAGCCGGGAGGTCCCGGTGTCGATCAACAAGGGGACACCGATCGTGCTCGACAACCCAGCCCATCCGGTCAGCCAGGCGATCATCAGGTTCGCGCGGCAGAAGCTGCAGACGAGCGCGGTCACGCCCCGACCTTCGGAGCCAGCTGCTCGGCGCGGCGCAGGAAGGTGGAGCCGATGAGCCTGATCGAGCGACTGGCACAGCAGTCGGTAGCAAATGCTCCGGCGCTCGCGCCAGAGCAGCGCCCGGCAACGCGGCGGGTCAGCCGGCATGCTGACCCGTTCGCGGCCGTCAAGCGCAGCGTCCACGAGGCGCTACTGGAAGACCTGGGACCGAGACTTTACGACTCGCATCTGGATGCGCGGGAGCTAGAGGAACAGGTCATCCAGACCCTGCGGACCGTGCTGCAGCGCGAGGAAACCCCGCTGACGATGGCCGATCGCGCGCGGATCGCGCGTGAGGTGGCCGATGAGATCCTCGGGCACGGGCCGCTGGAGCCGTATCTGCGTGACCCCGAGATCACCGAGATCATGGTGAACGGTCACGATCAAATCTACGTCGAGCGCGCCGGGCGGATTTATCCCGTCGATGTTGCCTTCGCCGACGAGAGCCACCTGCGGAGGACGATCGAGAAGATCGTGTCCAGGGTCGGCCGCCGGGTAGACGAGGCGAGTCCCATGGTGGACGCCCGGCTTCCCGATGGCAGCCGCGTCAACGCTGTAGTGCCGCCGGTCGCCCTCGATGGCTCCCTCCTGACCATCAGGAAGTTTGCTGCTGATCCGTTCACCGTCGATGACCTCATCAGCTTCGGCACGATGACCGCGCCGGTGTCAGAGTTGCTGAAAGCTTGCGTACGGGGTCGTCTCAGCGTCCTCATCGGCGGCGGTTCGGGCGCCGGCAAGACGACCACGCTGAACGTGCTGTCGTCGTTCATCCCTGGCGATGAGCGAATCGTCACTATCGAGGACGCGGCTGAGCTTCAGCTCCGCCAAGAGCACGTTGTTCGGATGGAATCTCGGCCGCCCAACCTGGAAGGCCGGGGCCAGGTCGCAATCCGCGACCTCGTCCGCAACTCGCTGCGGATGCGGCCAGACCGGATCGTGGTCGGCGAGGTCCGCGATGCCGCAGCCCTCGACATGCTGCAGGCGATGAACACCGGACACGATGGGTCGATCACCACCGTGCACTCCAACTCGCCCAGAGACTCACTGGCCCGTCTGGAGACCATGGTGCTGATGGCCGAGATGGACCTGCCGCAGCGTGCCATCCGCGAGCAGATGGCGTCGGCCATCCAGCTCATCGTGCATCAGACCCGGCTCAAGGACGGCACCCGACGGATCACGCACATCACCGAGGTCGAGGGCATGGAGGGAGAAGTCATCACGCTGCAGGACATCTTCCTGTTCGACTTCCACGCGGGCGTGGACGAGAACGGCAAATACCTCGGAACGCTCCGCAGTACCGGCCTGCGACCGCGGTTCCTGCAAACGCTGACGGACCGCGGTATCCGGCTTCCCGTCACGATGTTCGGGGAATACGGCCGGTGAGCATGCTCAGGGCCGTACGTGCGGTCGCGGCGGTCGCGGCGGTCGCCGTCGTTGCATTCGGTGCGGGCACGGCGCACGCGACGATAAGCTCGCCCGCGCCGACACGCGCCGTGATGATCCTCCTCGACGTCAACACCACGTTCCCGGCTGCCGATGCCAGTGCTGAGAATGCTGCCGCTCAGGCATACCTGAATGCGCTTCCGGCCGATGTCCGCGCAGGGCTGATCACGTTCTACGGATCATGGAATCTTGTCACGCGCCCGACGACCGACCGCCACACCGTGGCAACGGCGATCTCTTCGGCACCGCGGGTAGGTGTTCGTTCCACCGGCCTGCCCGAAGCGCTGACCGGTGCCCGGTCAGCGCTGTCCGCGCTAGGCCAGTCTGTAGACGCGCGGGTGGTGGTGCTCTCGGACGCTGAGGAACTCACCGGGACCCTCCCCGCGTCGGCCGTGCCGGTCGACGTCGTGACGTGGGCCTTCGAGAGCGATGACGACGCGGTGGCGCTGCAGAGCCTGGCAGCGGCTTCGGGCGGTAAGTCAGTCGGTCCGGCGGCCGCGGCGACGCTCGCCTCGGCATTCGCCGCGCTGGCACCATCGCCAGTCCCGAGTGCGGTTCCGCCTCCGCACCACACAGCGACCGCCGTGGCACCGCTACCGGCCTCGGCGCCCTGGCGCTTCTCCGCGCCGTTGCTGGCCGCGGTCGGCGCGATGGTAGTCGCGATTATCGCGATCGTCGTGATCGCATCGGGCTTGTCGAGGTCGGGTCGCCGTGGGCGACAGCTCGCCGGGATGGTGGCACAGTACGGGCCGTCGCATGCAGCGCGCAGGCCAGAAGACAGCGTCGAGCGAAGAAATTCGCGCGGCAAGGTTGCCGATGCCGCGGTCGGGCTGGCTGAGCGTGCGCTCGAGGTGAGGGGGATCGACCGGACGCTGGCTGCGCGGCTGGACGTCGCCGGCCTGACGATCAGGCCTGCCGAGTTCGTGGTGCTGGGCGCGTGTGCGAGCTTCGTGCTGGCGGCCGGCCTGACGATACTTGTCGGCAACTTCCTGATCGGCGTGCCTGCCGGCTTGCTGGTCGGCTGGCTCGGCATGCGGCTGCTGGTGAGCCTCCGGATGGGTCGGCGCCGTGCTGCGTTCGGAGACCAGTTGCCAGACGTACTGCAGCTGATCGCGAGCTCGCTGCAGTCCGGGTTCTCGCTGGCCCAGGCGCTCGACGCGGTGGTGCGTGAGGGCAGCCAGCCGGCCGCGGCAGAGTTCTCCCGTGCGCTCGGAGAGGCGCGGATTGGCGCCGACCTCGCCGACGCCCTGGACGGCGTCGGCGCGCGGATGGACAGCCAGGACATGCGCTGGTCCGTCATGGCGATCCGGATCCAGCGCTCCGTCGGCGGCAACCTGGCAGAGGTGCTCAGGAACACCATTGCGACCATGCGCGAGCGAGCGTTCCTGCGGCGGCACGTCAAGGCCCTCAGCGCCGAGGGAAGGCTGTCCGCGTACATCCTCGTGGCGCTGCCGATCCTGCTCGGTGGCTGGCTGTTCTATAGCAGCCGGTCCTACATGCAACTGCTCTATACGACGACATTCGGGCTGATGATGCTCACCGGAGCCATTGCGCTTGTCGTGATCGGCGCATTCTGGATGCGCGCCCTGATCAAGGTCGAGGTGTGAGATGACCGGAACCATGCTGCTCGGGACCGCGGTCGGGGCGCTCACCCTCGCCATTGCCTTGCTGGTGATCTCCGTGGCGCCAGCGCGGCCGTTGCGGGGTGCGGCTCGGGCCCTGGCGGTCATCGAGCAGGGGTACTCCCAGGTAGCCTCCGGCCGTGCGCGGGCGCACCGCAGCTCGGCGTCGTCACCCGGCTGGTTGCGCGCGATCGCCAGGCGGCTATCCCCGGCGGGTACTGCGGCGGCTCTGCAACATCGCCTCGACATCGCCGGCAACCCGGGTAGCTGGACGGCGGACCGGGTTCTGGCCGCGAAGGGTCTCGGGCTACTCGCACTCGGCGTGCTGGGGACGGTGTACGGGCTGGCCATCACGCACAGCATCGGCCTGACGTTCATCGGCCTGGTGGTGGGCGGGGTTGTCGGTTTCTACCTCCCTGACCTGCTGCTGCTCAACGCCGGACAGCGCCGGCAGCAGAAGATTCAGCGCGCACTGCCCGACTCGCTTGACATGCTGACCGTCTGCATGGAGGCCGGTCTCGGCTTCGATGCAGCACTCGCGCAGGTCGCGCAGAACACTGACGGACCGCTCGCGGCCGAGTTCACCCGCGCACTGCAGGAGATGCAGATTGGACAGGCGAGAACCGACGCACTGCGGTCCCTGCTCACCAGGACCACCGTGCCCGAGTTGCGGGTGTTCGTTGCTGCTCTGGTCCAGGCGGCTGATCTTGGCATCCCGATCGCGAAAGTGCTGCGCGAGCAGGCCGGAGAGATGCGCATCAAGCGGCGTCAGCGCGCCGAGGAGCAGGCGCAGAAGGTACCAGTCAAGATCATGTTCCCGCTGGTCGTGTGCCTGTTCCCGGCCCTCATGGTGGTGATCATAGGACCCGGTATCCTCCGCATCGCCCACGCGCTGTTCCACGTCAATATCGGTCTGCCGTGACCGCACAGGCCACCACGACAAGCCCACACGGCGCGTCGGCTCCAGAGTCTGGCGCGTACGTCACGCGGACTCGCTGGAGATCTAGTTATCAGCTGGCGTGGCTGCTGGCCGTGGCATCGGTGGCTTTCTTCGCGACCGCGCAGTACTGCCGACAGCTGTACGCGGACACCTACTTCGATCTGTATGCGGGCCGGTACATTGCCGAGCACGGCATCCCGGAACGCAACGTTGTGACGGTGATGGCGCACGGCCAGCCGTGGATAGACCAGCAGTGGCTGGCCCAGCTGATGTTTTACCGCGCATGGCAACTGGGCGGTTACGCGGCTGTCACGGTCCTGTCGCTGATCCTGGTCTCGGCAGGCTTCGCGCTTCTCGGGGCGCTGATGCTGCGTCGCGGCGTGTCCCCGATCAGCATGAGCGCCTGGACGCTGGCCGCCCTAGCGGTGAGTTACGGGTACGCCACGCCGCGGGCGCAGAGCTTCGGTTACCTGTTCGTGCCGCTTGTGCTCTGGCTGGTGCTCGCCGACGATGGCCGCCAGTCGCCCCGCCGGCTCACCTGGCTTTCTTTTCCCCTGCTCGTGGTGTGGGCCAACGTACACGGGTCGGTTCTGATCGGTGCGGGGTTCGTGGGCGTGCACGCCGCGGGCCGCGGCTGGCGGGCGCTGCACGACCGCGATTGGCGCGGGCTGGCGTCGTACCTGCTGCTCGGAGCGGGGGCCGCTGTCGCGCCCCTCTGCACTCCGTACGGAGTCGACGTCGCTCGCTATTACCGAAGCCTGATCGGAAACCCGGTCCTCTCGAGCATAGGAGAGTGGGCGCCGTCGAACCCGGCCGCCTCGTACACCTGGGCCTTCTTCGCCGTCGCCAGTGCGGTCGTGACGGCTGCGGTCGTGGGCTGGCGACGGGGCACGAGGCCGCAACCTGAGCTAGCGATCTTCGCCGTCCTCACCCTGGGACTTGCGCTGCTCGCGTTCCGGAACACGCCCTGGTTCGGCTTCGCCGGGTGCCTTCTCGCGGCCGAGATGCTAGCGGGCCGATCCGGACGCTGGTCACCAGCCGCATCCTTCCGCTGGATGCTCGCGGTCACACTGGCGGCCACTGCCATGGTGAGCGCGACAGGCCTGGCTCGCGCACCGGCCAGCCAGTACGAGGCGTTGATCCCGCGCCGGGCGATCGATGTGACGGCGCACCTTGCCGGACGCCAGCTCGGTGTTCCGGTGCTGGCCGATCAGTGGGGCGCCGTGGGACTCCTGTGGCTGCATCCTGAGTCGCTTGGCCGGGTTGCCTTCGACGTGCGAGACGAGGAATACAGCCAGCCCGAGCTGACCTCGCTGGTCGACTTCATGTCCGGCACGGGACCCCGCTGGCAGCGGCTGCTTCGCGGCTACGACCTGGTCGTCGTGTCTCGCAGATGGCATCCCCGCCTCGCGGACGAGATGGCGAGGAGCGGCGGCTGGCGGGTCATCTATACGGATACATCTGGCGTGGTACTTGAGCGCGTCCGCTGACCTGTCGGGCCCCCCCACGGCGCGCGGCCTGCCGAGAGTGTCCGAGCCCGCCCTGCGCTCGCGCGGCAGGGCGGGCGCTGCCAGGCGGGTCAGGGTCGATCCTGCCCTGGTGGTGATGGCCTGCTACCTGGCTGGATCCCTGATCGTGACCTCGCGCTTGTGGGCCGACCCAGGGTCGCGCGTGGTGACGGGCAACGCGCAGGATGCCGACGCGTTTGCCTGGTACCTGCGCTATGAGGCCACCGCGGTCGCGCACGGCAGGCTGCCCGCGCTCGTTACTACGGCGCTGAACGCGCCGCAGGGCGTGAATGTGATGTGGAACAACTTCATGCTGCTACCGGGCGTTGTGCTCAGTCCGGTCACCCTAGCCTTCGGTGCTCAGGTCAGCCTCACCCTGATGACCACGCTGGGGTTTGCGGGCTCGGCTGCGGCGCTGTACTACGTGCTGCGGCGATGGGGGGTCAGCGCGACATCCGCGGGACTGGCTGGCGCGGTGTATGGCTTCTCGCCGGCCCTGCTGCATTCCGCGATCGGCCACTACAACCTGCAGTTTGCCGTGCTGCCGCCGCTGATCGTCGACCGAGTGCTGCGGCTCGCGGTCGCCCGCGACGGACGCTGGCTGCGCGACGGGGTGTGGCTCGGGGCGCTGTGCGCGGCGCAGATCTTCATCACCGAGGAACTTCTGGCCGAGACCGCACTGGCCGTGGCATTGCTGCTGGTGGCGCTGGCTGCCGCAGCGCCCCGGCTCGCCCTTGAGCGCGTCCCTGCGCTGCTGCGTGGCCTGGGCGTGGCGGGCGGCACGTTGCTGGCGCTGGCCGGGTACCCGCTGTGGGAGCAGTTCTTCGGGCGACTGACCGTGCACGGCAGCCGGTTCGCGCCCGGCACATTCCAGAACGACGTGGCCGGGTTTCTGACACCTTCGCGGTACCTGCTGTTCCACACTGCGGACAGCGCGGCGTCCGCGGCCGCGTTCCCCTACGGCCTGCCGGAGTACCTGGCCTACCTGGGCTGGCCCCTCCTGGTTGCGCTGCTCATACTCGCCGTGTTGGGCCGGCGTCATGTTGCCGTGGCAGCGTGTGCGATCGTCTTCGTGCTGCTTGAGCTGTTGTCGCTCGGTGGGCAGGGGCGCATCGCCGGAACAAACCTCGTGGTAAGCCTTCCCTGGGCGTGGTTGACACGACTGCCGATACTGGCGATGGGCCTGCCGGACCGGCTATCGATCCTCGCTGACGGCTTCGCGGCTGCGCTGATCGGCTTCGGGCTGGATGCGATACTTGCGAGGGTGCGGACCGGCGGGCACCGCTGGTCTGTCCTCGCGGTATGGTCTGCGGGCGTCGCGGCGGTGCTGCCGCTGACCCCGCTGCCGTTGCCGTCTGCCGCTGCTCCAGCGCTGCCGTCGGGCTGGCAGGTAGCGTCCGCGGCGCTGCATCTCCCCGCGGGCGCACGGGTGCTCACCGTGCCGGTGCCAGCGGCATCTCCTATGACGGCACCGATGCGCTGGCAGGCAGACACCGGCAGCCCGGTCAGCCTCATCGGAGGCTACTTTCAGGGTCCGGACCGCACCGGGCGCGCCGCACTGGACGGCGACGGCCTGCGGCCCACCGCTGCGTATCTCGACCGACTCTGGCTGGGCGATTCGGCCGGGACGCCGCCCACCGCGACCCAGGTTGAGCAGGACCTGGAGTACTGGCGGCCTGCAGGGGTCGTGGCAGTCGCGGCTCCGGAATCGCCCGTCGGCCGCTACTTGATCACGTTGTTCGGGCCCCCGACCGTCCGGGCGGGCCAGGTGATCGCCTGGCGGCTGGCCGGCAGCTCCGCGGAGACTGGCACGCCTGAATTGGGTTCCTGAGGCGGGGTGTAAACCTGCCAGGGCACTCCTGCGTCATCTAGCCAGCGGATCCGTTGTTTGGGAGAAATGTGTCGGATCCCGTTGCAAGGGGTGGGATTCGGCATGCCGATTCGTATTGTTGTCGTGGACGGCCATACGCTGACGCGTTACGGCTTCCGCGAGCTTGTCGCTCAGCAGCCTGATATGGAGATCCTCGCCGAGTGCGGGCGCGCCGCCGACGCCGACGCCGTACTTGCCGCCTTCCGGCCCGATGTCGTGACCGTTGACGTGTCGCTGCCGGACGCTGACGGACTCCAGCTGGCCAGGGAGCTCAGGGACCGCTACCCCGAGCTCGGAATAGTCATCCTGACGTCGAAAGATCAGGACGACGTACTGTTCCGGGCACTCGAGACTGGTGTCTCGGCGTTCGTGCCGAAGACCGCCCCAGTGACCGAGCTCCTCGCGGCGATCAGGCACGCCTCCGTCGCAGCGCTGTCCTTCACAGCCGCCGGGCTGGCCTCGGCATTGTCACGCCGGCAGGCGGTCAGAAACCACATGGCGCTGAGTGTGCGCGAGGGGGAGGTCCTCGAACTACTGCACAGCGGCATGTCGATCCCGGCGCTCGCGCTGCGGATGTACATCAGTCCGTCAACGGCCAAGACCTACGTATCCCGGCTCTATGAGAAGCTCGGCGCCACCAATCGGGCGCAGGCGCTGATGATCGCCTACCGGCACGGCCTGATCCAGTTTGATCACGACATTCCGGCCCGGCGGGGTGCGTCCTCGGCAGAAGGCCCGGTCGCGGCGGCGATCGCTTAGCGGCCGGTTACACCCCGGAGGCTGCGGCCCGGCTAAAGGCTGCCAGCCACTGCTTGCCCGTTACCGGTAATTAACGAATTGAACCGCTATGTCGAGGTCCTTGCCGCGCAGCAGCGCTTGCACTTGCTGCAGTTCGTCCTTCTTCTTGGAGGAGACGCGCAGCTCATCGCCCTGAACCTGGGCGCGAACCCCCTTCGGGCCCTCCTCCCGGATCATCTTGGAAATGCTCCTGGCTTCGTCCTGGGAGATGCCTTCCTTGAGGCCGATGTGCAGCCGGTACTCCTTGCCGGAGAGTTTCGGCTCGCCGGCGTCTAGCACCTTGAGCGAAACCGAGCGCTTGATGAGCTTCTCCTTGAACACATCAAGGACCGCGTTGGCCCGCTCTTCGCTGTTGGCCTTGATCTCGACGGCCTCCTTGCCCGACCAGGCGATGGAGGCGCCGACGCCGCGGAAGTCGAACCTGGTGCCGACCTCCTTGACCGTCTGGTTCAGCGCGTTGTCGACTTCCTGGTGATTGATCTTCGAGACGATGTCGAAGGAAGATTCGCCTGCCACGGTGCTCAGGTTATCGCCGCGGCGGCCGTCTTGCTCGGCCCGCACGCAGCCGGGAACTAGCGGCAGCGGCCCAGGTCAGACTAAGCCGGGCTACGGATATGAAGTAGCCCGGCGGTTCCGCTATCCTTCACAGTGCCCGTTCTCCGGGACGGCACGGCAGGTTGCCCGAGTGGCCAAAGGGAGCGGTCTGTAAAACCGTCGGCTCAGCCTACGTTGGTTCGAACCCAACACCTGCCACCAGTTTGCGATAAGGCCCCTGATCAACAAGAACCCTGCTCGCGAGGGTCTCTCGCTGAGCGCGACCCTGGCCGGACTGGGTGCGACAGGGACCGGCACTATGCTGAGGGTGGCACAAGGGACGTCTGGGGTTGGGGGGCACCATGACGGCCGGGCACGGCTTTCCAGTGGTCTACGGCAATCGAGGAATGCTGCGGGCGGCCGACGCGGACCGCGATCGCGTAGCAGAAATCCTGAAGAAGGCCTACATCGAGGGCCGGTTGTCGAAGGACGAGTACGACGCCCGCCTGGAGAGCGCCCTGTCCGCGCGCACGTACGCCGATCTGGATCAGGTCGTGAGCGACCTGCCTGCCCTGCCGGCGAGCCGACTTGTCCCGTCGGTGACCACCTCAGTGAACCCGGTGCCTGCCACCAACGGGATGGCGATCGCGAGCTTCGCCTGCGGGCTGGGGCAGTTCGTGGTCGGGCCGCTGGCCACCGTTCCGGCGATCGTCCTCGGCCACATGGCGCGGAGTCAGATCAGGCGCACCGGGGAGCACGGCGCGGGCCTGGCGCTCGCCGGCCTGGCCCTGGGCTGGGCGGCAGTGATCCTGGCCGCCGCCCTTCTTGTCGCCGCCTTGACGGTCCTGAGCTGGGCCCATCCCTCGATGCCCATGCACTTAACAACCGAGACCGGGCGGGTCAGGTCGCGCTGGCATCGCCGTCGCGATCGGCGGCCGCCCAGTCAAGCGCGACCGCTGCAGTCCAGGACTGCTGCACGGAGCCGAGCTGCGCCCCGGTAAACGGGTCGAAGTACTCGCCGAACTCCCCGCCTGTGGCGATCTGGTCCAGCGAGGCGAGCCGCATCGCGTCGGCACGCTCCGCACAGCCCAGCAGGGTTAGCGAGCGCCACAGTAGCCAGCTGATCACCGGCCACACCGGGCCTCGCCAGTAGTTATGCGATTCGAATACCGGCTCAGCAGGGCTCGTGCTCGGCAGCAGGCGCCAGCGGAACCCGGACCTCCCGCAGAAGTCGGCGGAGTCGAGCTGCTGTAGCTGGGCCTCCTGCTGCCGACCGTCCGTCGTCGACGCAAACAGCGGCGCGAAGCCCGCGAACGTCCGCAGCCGGATCTGCTCTCCGGTGCGGACGTCGTAGTCGCGGCAGAGCCCGGACTCCCAGTCGAAGCAACGGCCCAGCCCTGACCGACCACGGTCCAGCCAGCTGGTCAGCTGTGCCCGGTCGCTGTCAGCAGCCCCGGCAACGTCAGCAAGATCGAGCAGAGCGGCGTTCGCCGCGACCAGGACGGCGCTGAAGAACACGTCCTTGATCAGGAACGGGTACTCGCGGTAGATCTCAGCGTCGTCGTACTGGTACTTCCTCAGCTGCTCGACCAGCCACAGGTAGCGGTCGTAATCCCAGTCGGTGGGCCGCTGTGAAGGATCACCCACCTGGCTGGTGTCGAGCCGAGCGTAGGGGCCGGGCTTGGCTACGTCGATGCGCGCCAGCGCATGATCCCAGCGCGGCGAGTTGTCCGTGCCCTCCCACGGGTGGTAGCTGGTGACCAGGCCAGAAGCCTCGGGGTCGCGCTCGGTGGCGAGGTAGCGGTGCCACGCGAGGAGCCGCGGATAGAGGACCTGCAGGCGGCCGCGGATCTCGGGCCGGTGCGCCTCGGGGGTGAGCTGCCAGATGCGCTGCGCCGCCAGGGCGTGCACCGGCGGCTGGCAGATCCCGGTGGTCTGGATCGGCGGCGCCGCCGGGGATATGGCGCAGTCCCACCACTCAGGTCCGGGAAAGTACGGCTTGTCGGGTCCGGCGCGGAACACGATGTGCGGCACCATGCCCGTCGACCACTGGGCAGCGAAGAGCTGCTCCAGTTCCGTCATGGCCCGGCGGACATCCAGGTGTGCCCAGCCGATGGCGATGAAGGCGCTGTCCCAGCTCCACTGGTGCGGGTACAGGTGCGGCGAGGCCCTGGTCCAGCCGCCTGCGTCGTTGCCGTGCAGCACAGCGGATGCCTGGTCGCGCAGCACGGCGCGAGGATCGGCGGTCACGGTCACAGCGAATCTCCATCGGCCGCTCAGAGGGCTGGCTACCAGCAGACCACCAACGTCGCGACGGACCGCCGTGAGCTTGATCAGGCAAAACCAAGAAACAATGCTAGGGGAACGGGGTCGCTTGCCAACGCAGCCGGATCAGATCCGCGACACGCAGCCCCTCGCCACCACGCCGTGGGCCTTCGCCGCTATTTCATGCAGACGCAGAACCGGTCCTGAAGCTCGTCCAGGGCCTCGAGCCGGCCGGCCTCGAAGGCCTCGTCCCACAGACTCGCTACGGCGCGCCGGAACTCAGTGTCGTCGCGTCCGCACAACCTCATCACTCGCTGCAACGCATCGTCCTTGCGCAGGTCGATCACGTCATCCCCCTGGCCAGTCCGGACACTACTGATTTCCTACCCTGGCATGCTTCCCGCAGTGCGGCAGAGCCGGATGGCGGCCGCGACCGGGACCTTCGGCCCTCCTGCCTGCTGATTTGCGGTCATTGGCCCACGGCGGACTTCTGTGCGACTCTCGAAGTCCGTGGGAAGCCGGAGCGATGCCTGCACGAGTAGGAGCGGTCGTGGATGAGGTGCGGATTCACCTTTCCGGCGACCGGGCTGCCGTCGGCCGTGACGTCGAACTGCAGGCGATCGAGACACTCTTGGACGTCTCCGGGGCGGTGCGGTGCCTGCTGCTCGCCGGCGACCCGGGGATCGGCAAGACGACCGTCTGGGAGGCGGGGTGCAGTCGCGCCCGCGATCACGGCTTCCGTGTGCTGTGGGCGCGGGCCAGCGAAGCCGAGACCGGACTGCTGTTCGCCGGGCTCGCTGACCTCATGGAGAACGTGCCGCCAGAAGCCATGGCCGCTGTGCCGGGCCCGCAACGGCACGCTCTCGACGTCGCGACCTGCCGAGCGGACCCTGGCGAGAAACCGCCAGAGCCATTCGCGACCGCTGCGGGGCTTCTCAGCCTGCTCGGTGCGGCGGCGGCGGATGCGCCGCTGCTTGTCGCGATCGACGACGCGCAGTGGCTCGACCGGGCGTCCGCCGATGCGCTCCGGTTCGCGGCCCGTCGGCTCATTCACCGTGACCGCGGGCCGATCCGCTTCCTGCTGTGCCGCCGGCCCGGCCGCGCTACCGCCCTGGAGGAGGTCTTCCGAGCGGCCGGCACTCTCGAAGTCCGGACGCTGAACCCGCTGAGCATCGGCGCGATCCAGTGGCTGCTGGCGCGGCACCTGGCCACGCTGCCGCCCCGCCGGGTGCTCCGGCAGATCTATGAGGCCGCCCAGGGCAATCCGTTGTTTGCGCTCGAGCTCGCCCGGCTCGTGCTGGCAGGAGGTCTTCCCGAACCAGGCGCTGAGCTGCCAATCCCGGCGGCTGCCGAGGACATCTTCGGTCCGCGGGTGAGCTCGCTGCCCGGTCCGCAGCGCACGGCGGTGCTCGCGACCGCGCTCAGCGCCAGCATCACCCGGCCTGAGCTCGCCCGCGTGGCCGGTCCGCAGGCCGTCGACGAGGCCATCGGCTCTGGCCTGCTCGCCGCGGAGCACGCAGGCGTCCGGTTGTCGCACCCCCTGCTCGGCGCGGCGGCCAGGCACCTGGCTACGGCGGCGGAGCGTCGTGACCTGCATCTGTCCATCGCCATGGCGGTAGACGACCCGGTACTGCAAGCCCGGCACCGCGCCGAGGCTTCGGAGGGTCCCGACCCGGATCTTGCCGGCACCCTGGCGACCGCTTCCGCTGCCGCCCTCACTCGGGGTGCGGTCGCGGACGCCGAGCAGCTGGCCGCCAGCGCGCTGCGGCTCACCCCGCCGGGCTCGCCCGACTATCCTGGCCGGCTGCTCGGGCTGGCGCGCTCTTACCTGGTCATGGGGGACCTGACGCGGGCCGGGGACCTGCTGCGGCCGCGACTGCCTGACCTGCCGGCCGGACCGCTACGCGGCCGCGCCCACGTGATGCTCGGCGAGGCGTCGGCCGTCCTCGACGAGGAGGCGCATCTGGAACAAGCGCTCGCAGAAGCGGGCGACGATGCCGAGCTGCGCGCCTACGCCCTGACACGCAAGGCCCTGGTGCTGGCGGTGAGCCTGGTCGAGCGCGTCGACGTGGCCGAGGCCGCAGGCCTGGAAGCGATACGGGTGGCAGCCGGCGCGGGCCCGGAGCTGCGGCTGCGGGCTTTGTCAGCACTGGCGTGGGCGAGGGTGCTGCGGGGCCGCCCGATCGAGGATCTTCGCCGGACGGCGCTGCAGCTGCCGGAATGGGCGAGCTTGCACGGTGCGTCCATCGAGCACCCGGTCGCCGTTCGGCTGGCATTCCGCGGCGAGGTGGCGGACGCTCGAATCGGGCATGAGCGGCTCAGGGAACTGGCCGAGGAGTGCGGCGACGCCCGCGGAAACCTGGCCGCCACGATCCAGCTGTGTGAGCTGGAGCTTCGAGCGGGAGACGTGCGGCGAGCTGGCAGCCTGCTCGCCGACCTCGAGGAGTGGTCGGGGCTCGAGGAGATGCGAACTGTCGGCAACAGGCTCCGTGCCATGCTGGCCGCGGTCGCGGGCCTGCCCGACGATGCGGCGCGGCACGCTGCGGCTGCGCGCACGGGCGAGTCGTCCGGACTCGGCTGGGACTGGCTCGAGGCCACGCGTGCGGCCGGGATGGCCGCCTTCTGTGCGGGCGAGCCGAAGGAGGCGGCTGATCTGCTCGGTGTCGTCTGGGAGCACACACTGCGCGAGCAGGTCGACGAGCCCGGCGCGTTCCCAGTGGCCGGAGACCTGGTGGAATCGCTCGTCCAGTGCGACGAGCACGAGGGAGCCAGGGCGGTGACCGAGCGGCTGAGCCTGCTCGCGGCGCGCCAGCGGCACCCCTGGGCCAGCGTCACGGCACGGCGGTGCTCGGCCGTCCTGCTGCTGGCTGGCGAGTACGAGCAGGAGGCGGCGGACGGTCTGGCGAGCGCTGCGGACGGCTA
>Ga0126383_10000490_pt1 | contig 22156 bp, 49 predicted proteins | sample PanSoiMetPlot_35_FD_96882 | JGI IMG/M metagenome (GOLD analysis project Ga0126383, IMG submission 96882) | Tropical forest soil microbial communities from Panama - MetaG Plot_35 | ecosystem: Environmental > Terrestrial > Soil > Tropical forest > Bulk soil | place: Panama | collected 2016-02-17
AGCGGTGCAGCGTCCCGCGGCAGCACTGGAGCCGGGCCAGGGCCGCGCTTACCTGATGGCCGGAATGGGCAACCGGCCGGGCAATGTCGGCCCCTGCCGCGGGCCCGGGGGTATCCGATGATACCGATACCGTGGCCGATACGGGGATTAGAACACCCGCGCGGGCGTAAACAAGCGCGTTCCACGCGCGGACCTGCGCTAGGCCGGGGTCGCCGGGGGCGATGCCGGCGCGCTCGAGCCGGGCTGTCACCTCGGCGGCAAGGTTCATGGCGTGCCGCCGGTTTCAGTCGGGCGCAGGTTGTAGGTCTGGTAATCGTCGCAGTACCCCGGGCACCCGCACCCACCGCACCACGGGCAATGCTCATGCAAGCAGCGATTTGGCTCGCATTCCTCGTCACAGTCATGCTCGCACGGTTCCCAGTCGTCCAGTTCGCTCATTGGTGCGCCTCGAGTAGTCCGGCCAGGGTGTGAGAGTCGGCCTGGACGCTGGCGGCCAGGGCGACCGCTTGCGCCACCCATGCGGCCGCGGGCGGGGGCGCGGCCGCGGGGGCGGGGTGCCACTGATCCTCGAAGGCAAGTGACAGATCAGCGTGGAAGCCTAGGCTGTCGGCGCCGGCGATCTGGACAGCCGCCGGCGTCAGGCCGGGCCGGTAGCCGGCGATGTGCGCGGTTCCGTCGTCGGTGGCATACCAGCGATAGAAACCGGCCCCGTGGCCGGCCATGACGGAGTCGACTGACGGCATGGTAGACCGGTTGGCGTAAACGGTGAGGTACTTGATGCCGCGGGCCCGCTGGTGGCTTATCCATGCGGGCACGTCGCCGGGCAGGCGTGCGCCTTTCTCAACGTCGATCACTGAGGCGCGGCCGAGGGGGTCACCCATGCCGCGGTCTATCAAGACCACTTGTGGCCAGGATCGCTTGAGGTCGGCCAGGACGCCGGCGTCGACCTGGTCGGCGTAGGTGGCCAGGATCGCCGCGCGAATAGGCGTAGCGGTGAGCTGCGCAGAATCGTCAGTGTCGAGCATGACGCGGATCATTCGCTGTCATCTCCTAGAAGTTTGGCAAATCCCTCAGTGATCGAGTCGCGGTAACGGGCCATGGTGGCGCGGTGGCGGCGCGCGGCGATGACATCGCACCACCCGGACCAGGCCACTACGGCGCCCGCGTAACCGGCGCAGCCGACGACCAGGAGCAGATACCAGGATTGGCCTGTCAGGCAGATCACGATAGCGCCGGCGGCCGCGGCGATCACTGCGGCGGCACCGGCGGCCGCGGCCGCATACCCGCGGCCATCCTCGAGCATGCGGTCGCTGTCATGCCCGGGCCCGGTCATGCCGCATGCCTGCCGTGTTGCTCGTGCTCGAGTTCAGCCATGATGGCGGGAAAGGTGCCGGTGGCGTCTTTCCACGGGCGGACGCCGCGGCGGTCCTGGGCCCACCGGCCGACCGTGGCGCCGGACGCGGCCAGCGATGCCAGCAGCAGCCGCAGTGCGGCCAGCCTGGTAGCGGCCAGTACCGCGGGCGGCACGTTACGCGGCGCGGTCCTGGCCATCACGTTGGCGTGCCGCGCGTCCAAGACGGCCGTAGCGGCTTCCGGCGCCGGTGGCAGGGGTTCGGGCACCTGATCCCCACCGGGGCCGTGTGCGGGCCGGTAGGCGGCGCGGTGATAGTACAGGGCGGCCGCCCACCCGGACCAGAAAAGCACCTCGCCGCAGCCTACGAGCACGGCGTACACCTGCCAGTACTGCCCAAGCGTTCCCAGCATCCCCGCTCCCCTCCTGGTGGTGGCACAGTCTCACGTTACGGCCGCACGGGCAGCACGCCTCGGATGGCACGCTGCCCGCTGTCAGATTGATCATTTATATAAATCCGCTCTAGCTCGAGGCGCGGGCCCGGGGGGCTGGTGTGCTGCGGCCACGTCTGGCCGCGCCCCCCGGGTCCACTTCCGCCCGTGTGGCCTGGGCTAGCCTTGACACGCCGGGGCGGCGTCGGCGTGTCCTCCCACGCGGGCCCGCCGGGATCGAACCGGCCGTAGCGCCAACTTCCGCGGGCCCCACCTTGCATTAGTCCTGAGCCGGGTCTTGCGGATCCTCGGCCATCAGGTCCCGGTAGTGAGCTACCTGGGCTTCTGCCAGGGTCACCCGGCTGACCACGGTCAGGAAATCGTCATATTCCATCACCGCGTACGCCTTAGCCGTCGGGTACCCCGATCGCTGCATGATCTGAACCGGGATCACCTCTGCCGGTGTGCCCGGCGGCCGCACCTTGAGCCGGTGCCAGTTGTTGACGGCCTGCCGGCCCTGCTCCATCGCCTCGGACAGGCGCTGTTTGATGTCTTTTCCGCGGGTGATGCCTTTACAGCCGACCAGGAACCCGGCGGCCGCCGATCCGGTGATGTCCAGCAGGTCCCGGGCGCCACGCAACGGCGCCCGGTCCCAGGGCAGGCCACGGGCGGCCGCGTAGTCGGCAACGTCGCGCTCAAATTTCGAGCCGGCCCGCTTCGGCTTGGACCCGTTGAAGTCCTTACGCGGCGTGGTCATTCCGGATACCTTTCCCGCAGATAGGCGGCTGCCTCGGCCACCAGCTCAGCATGGCGGCCGCTGTGCCCAGGCTGCCGCCAGGTCTGCCAGATTTCGTCCCGCATGGCCTTGGGCAGCGCATACCAGTGGCCGCGGCACGCTAGCTGGTCATACCGCACTTGGACGGCGCAGGGCGGCGCCGGGCATTTGTGGGTGCGCCTCTGGGATGGGCCCAGTCCGCGGGCCATCACAGCACCGCGCTTACGGTCAGCACGGAGGCGCCGCATCCACCGCATTCGACATACACGACCGTGAGGCCGTCGTCGCCGGGGTCACCTGTGAAGATGACCATTTCATCCCCGCCGCATCCACCGCATTCGACCTTGGTTTGCCGCACGCTCATGGCAGCAGCCTCCGCATGTCATCAACAACGCCGGCTAGCTCGCGGGTGGCGGCCGCGTCTGACAGTTTCGCGTGGACGAGCGCGGGCACCGCGGCCGCCAGGAACGCGGCCAAGGCCTCGATCACTTCGGATTGGCCGGTGGGCAGCGCGCGGCCGGCTGAGGTGAGCGCGTTGGCCGCTTCTGGCACGATGCCCAGGAACGTCAGCGCGTCAGCCTCGTGGTCTTTGGATCGCTGCAGTTCGGTGCTGGTCATACTGGGGAGCCTTCCGGGTTGGCCCACCGGCCACCGGGCCGGCGGGAGCGGGGATCACATCTGGTGTTGCTGACCACCAGGGCCAGGGCGGCGCGGTGCTCGGCTGCTACGGCCTGCTGAGTCAGGGTGGGCCGTTCGGGGGCGGCCACCGGTGGCGCCCATGCCCGGTAGGCGTCAGCGGCGTGCAAGATGTCCCGCCGGACCCGGTTAATGCTGGCCAGGGTCAGAGTGCCATAGGCAGAGTTCGCGGCCACATGCGACAGGCCCCGCTGAATGATCACCTCGAGGGCGGCGCGGTCTACGTCCATGGCTGCGCCCCTTCATGCCGCCAGCCGAACAGCAGCGGCCCGCCGGCGTCGTCGCGGTGGGTGGTTGCCTCTACCGGGCGCAGGCAGGTGGCGCACCGGTACCCGCCGGCGTGCGCCTCTGGGATCACCTGGTGGGTGAGTTGGTAGGTGGCGATCCGTTCGGCCCGCGGCCGGCGCCGCTTGCCCATGGGCACCGGAAACCGGCCCATGGGAAGGTGGGCCGGTGTCCGGGGCGCGGGGATGCTAGGCATTGAGCAGCATCCCCAGCACGTCATCCGACAGGATGTCAGTCACATCCGCGGCCGTCGCGTCATAGTCCGATGCCCACGCGGGGTAGCACGGGCCCGGGTGGTGGCTGTGCTCGTCCGAATGGCCGGACATCTCGCCGGCGCGGCGCGCGGCGCGGGTGAGGATCCGGCCGAGCTGCACCAGCTCCGCGCGGGTGAGCGGCTCGAGCAGCGCGGCCCGGCGTGCGGTGGCAAGTGTGGCAGTGTTCATTGGTGCCCTCCCTAGGTTGTGTCCCGTACCCACAACCCCCACTATACCGGACGTAGACGACAAGTGTCTAGGTGTCCGGTGGTGTTCCCCCGGCTAGTATTGCGCCGCTGGTTAGACGCATGGCAGTCCCAAGGGGGTTACGCAGTGTTGTGTCATGGCTGCGGCGGGGCGATGGTGCCGCTCGGGCGGTTTCCCGGGTGCGGGGATCTGTGGTGGTGCCCGGGGTGCGGCGCGCAGGCTGTTACCGCGGCCGCCGCGCCCGAACGCGCGTGCCGGCGGCCGTGCGGGTGCCTGGCAGATCCGGGGGTGTTCGGCCACCAGCACGGGCCCACGCGGGCCCGCCCGGCGGGGCTGTGACCTGGGACATAGAGGCGCACCCCCGGCCGGGCGCCGTAGTGTGGGTACGGTTCCCAGGGGTGGCCGGGGGTGCGCAAATGCCGGCGATACTTCCCGTCCGTAGACGGGCGGCCCGATCGCCGGCTACGATCTTGGACCAACCAACTGACAGTCAGTTATCTTACCGTATAGCCGGCCGGCCGTATAGCGATATGGGCCCCCGGTTCCCCCCGGTATACCCGTATGCGTATTGACCTGCGGCGGGATGTCCCGGGCCCTGCTTTCCGAGCCGACCGGAGGTCGGCCTCGAGACCAGGGGAAACCTTCCCGGTTTCCCCTTGACCCCCTTCCCGGCTCCGCAGCAACCGCCTACGGCGGCCGCTGCGGATCGGGCAGCTCTGGCTTGCGGCGTGTGACGCCTAGGTGCCACTGACAGACCGTAACTAGGCTGCAGGTCCGTAGGCGGCCGGCCGCGTGGCGCGTGTGCCCGTCACCGGGCAGTGCGATCTACGATTTGCCTCATGGCCCGGTACAACAAACGCGACATGATCGGCCACTGGGTGGCGCCGGCGTCGGCCCAGGGAAAAATGTGCCCGCACGCATGCTGCCGCAACCGGCGGGTGCATCCGGCCAACATGCCGGTCATCCTGCCCAACAAGCTGCTGCGCCGTGCATCCGATGACGACCTGGCCGAGCACTTCAAACGCACTACGCACAACCAGCGGGCCCAGGCTCAGGTCCTGCATGAGATGGACCGCCGTGACCAGGCCGAGGCGCGGCGCCACGACGCCGCGCTCGAGCGCAAGCGGCGCCTGTTCTCCCGCCGGATCGAACGAGCCGAGGAAGTCGACCGCCTATGGCTCGCGGCCGAGGATGCCACCCGCGGGAACATGCTCAACGCGGCCGGCCGCCGGGCCGACATTGACGAACGCAGCCTGTTTACCGGGCCGGAATCGCGGGCCCGCCGGTACGCATCCGAGGAACTGCTCAACCACTGGCAGTCCCACCCGCGGCCAACCGCTGCCTATTTCGCTGGCAAGGACACGACCCTGGGCCCGCAGTACACCGCGGCGCGGCGCCGCGCCATGCCGGTACGGTCCCTGGCCACCGGCCGGCGCCGGTGAGCAGTGAACTGGACCAGCTAGTTGGCTGGCTTACCCGCCTCGAAGGGCGCGTGGAAGCGATCGACGCCGGCGGCACCCGCGGCATGGGCGCCATCACTGTCCAGATCACCGACCTGGCCCGGGCCATGGGTGAGCTGCGCGGCCAGGACCAGGCCTGGCAGCAAGCCCACGAACGGCAGCACGCGGCCGACGCCGCGGAACGGGCCCGGGCCCGCCGGTGGCTGGTATCCATCGGCCTGGCCGGTGTCACCGCACTAGCCGGCCTCTACCCGCTGATAGCCGTCGTGTCCGCCCACCACTAGCCCGGGCACAGCAACGGCCCCCCCGGGGTAGGGAGCCGGGGGGGCCGTTGCTAGGTGACCTACACCAGGGGGCCCACGCTACAGCCTTATGTCAGCCCTCTGTAGGTCGCTTATGCATGAAAAAGCGGTACTCATATCAGCACCCCTTGCGCCTTCGTCTTGCCCATGCTGTTCGTGCCGGGGAAGATATCTACCAACTCATCGCCGTCCTGGTAGCCAAGCCAGTCGAGTATGGCCCGGCAGACCTGCGGCGGCTTCGCGCCGACTAGGCCCCTGCGGAACTCCACCGGAGCTGACACCCAGTCCTTGGGGGTGATCATCTCGCCACCCTTCTCAGGGACCGGCGGGTTGGTGTTCCGGCCGCCGCGGTACAGGATCGGCTCCCACGCATAGGCCGGGCGGACTCCCTTTTTGTAGACGCACATCGGCTTGACCCACGCGCCGACCCGTACCCCATCCGGGCACATCGGCAGGAGCCAGCGCAGGTCCGGCGAGGCACATGACAATGCCCAGCCGTCAGGGAACTCAGTCCTGAGATGTTCGATCAGCTGACGGTGGGTACCGAGGTCGTCCCAGCAGCCCCACGGCGGGTCATGGCGATGGCCGTAGTGCTTGCCGCACTTAAACAGGTACGGCGGGTCCGCGTAGGCGAAGCGCATCTAGCCCTCACTCTGCCGCTTATGGTTCCGGCCTACAGGCTCGCGTGGTCGACGCGGTCGTCCACGCCGGAACGGATCGCCGCATTCTGGGAGTAAGACTCCTCAGCCGGCCGGGACAGGCTGTGCCGCCGGCCCGCGTACGCGCGGAACAGCCGCATCGTGACCACCCGGCCCCACCGGCCACCCCGCTTGCTAATCGGCCCCCATGTCAGCTTGAGCGACCAGAAGACGGGCTGCCCGTGATGGAGCGGCACCTCTCGCACCTGCCAGTAACAGCAGCGTGTGAACGCGCGCTCATGCCGGGTGCGGCCGCCCCGGTCAACGTCTCGGAACTCGGCCGGCGGGGAAGCGACCCACACCTGCACGCCGCGGCGCTCGCTGTGCGCCTCGACCGCAGCCTCGAGGTTACGCCGCGCCGTCACGTCGTATTTGGCCGACAGGGGGTCGCGGGGGGCGCCCTTCACAGGGCACCGCCGGCGAACAACGAACGCTGCCCGGGCATCTCGCCGGCGCCGGCCACTTCCTCAGCGCCGAACAGCGCACCATCGGCCCGGGCCGGCGCCGCGGGAGCGGCGAACGTGCCACCGGGCCCAAAATCACCCTCAGCCTCAGCGATGGCCGCGGGGTCGCTGCCACGCGCGACGACCCGGGCAACCGCGGCTGGGTCGCACGGGAAACAGTCGAGATGCACCCACCGGCGTTCACTGGACTGCCAGAAGATCCGCACCCGGTGAGTCAGGCAAGAGCCGGTGACACACTCGTTGGCCGCGCCGTTGATCCTGATTGCCTGCATTGCTGGCCTCCCTAGGTCCGTACCCACCCCCCATAATAGCGGACCTAGACGGCACTTGCCTAGGTGTAGACGGGTTTCGGCTTGGGCGGTTTAACCGGCTGCAGCGGCTCATCAACCCAGGAGATAACGGACTGGCCGGTGCGCGCGTGCCGCAGTATGAACTCATGCCGGTCAGCGTCGAGGGAGTCGAATATGGGCATCCAGTCGCGGCGGGCGCCGAACAGTTCCGCCCACCGCTCGAGGTCGCCGCGGTCTTTAGGCTTGAACGCCGCGGTCCAGATAGTCTCGCTATGCATGTCCCGCTGGGCGCCTTGCGGTCGCTGTTTCATGCCCACCACGGTGATGCCCAGTGACCGGGCTTCCCGCCAGTACTGTTGCACGATCGCTTTCGTGTTCCCTGACAGGGATTCGATGTAGCCGATTTCGTCGAACACGACTATCCGGTTGGATTCGGGCGTCCAGATCCGCTCGAGCAGGTCAGACACTTTCCGGTCGTAGAACTCCCGCCGCGCCGTGCCCATCGCCGTAGTCCGCGGCCAGTAGATCGCATTCGGGTGGTCGTTGAGCTGTTCCGGCCGGTCGATCACCGGCCACCCCAGGCCAGCGAAAATACTGTCCGCCTGCTTGGTGCAGACAATGACACACGGCGTTTCGCGTTTGATCATCCGGTGCTGCACTGCGTGGCACATCAACCGCGTCTTACCGGATCCCTTCTGGCCGAAGATCTCCATATCCTCGGGCTGCGGATTGGACGGGTCGGCCCGCCCCCACGCCGCTATGAAATCGTCCTTGACCTGCGACCAGGGCGCCCGCTCCGGCGGGTCGAAGTAGGGATCGTACCGGTAGTCTGCCCGCGGGCCCGCCGGCACCGGGGAAGGGGCCGGCGGGCCCGCCGGCTGGCTCATGCGGCGTAGGCGGCCGCGGGCGCCGCGGCCTGGCCGTCGTCGTCGCCGGCGTGCGCCACATGGTGGGACCAGATGACGGCGCCCACCGGCCAGCATGCGGCCAGCAAGTTAAACCAGAGCATGAACCCCCCGCCAACACCGGTGAACCATGCCACCAGATCCGGCGAAAGCAAGATCAGCTCAACCGACGCCGGCCGGATCGCGGGAAGCTGCGCCTGAAATGCTCCACCGCACGTAGCATCCCGCGCAGCCCACACCCCGCCGATCATTTCCAGGATCAGCCCCCACTTGCCTTCAACGTCGGCACGTACCGCCGCGGTGACCCGTTTCGGGGTGCCACCGCGGCCGCCGGCGGCCGCCCGGGTGGGCACCTTGCCCGGGGGCGGGTCCGGGGTGACCGGCGCCGGCTCGGCCGGTTCAGGCTCACCGGCGGGTGGGCCCGCCGGCGGCGCCGCCCAGTCTTCCGGTACCGCTTCCGGTATCCCGGGGTCCCCGGGGTCGTCGTCATCGTCGCCGGGGGCACCCGGGCCCGGCGGCGGCAGCGGCGTCACTGGGCCCTGCCGGTACCCGCCGCGGCCGCGGGCATAGTGGCCGCGGCGCCACCGCGCACCCTCGGCCACCGGCTCACCGCAGCCACATAGACACGTCGCGCTTACTGCTGTCCCGCTTCCCATGCGGTCTATCATGCCGGTAACAGGTATCCCTTGGGAGGGTTGACATGCCCGCAGTCACAGACGCAGTGCGAGCGCTTATCGACATCGCAGCGGGGGCCCGCCCGCCACTGACCCCCGCCGAAGCCGAACAGCTCCACACCTCCATCGACGATGACGAAACGCTGCCGCCCGTCCCAGACGCGCCGCCGGCCGCGCCGGCGGACGCGGCGCCCGCCGAGGGGGACGCGCCGCCCGCGGCCGCGCCGGAGGCCTGACATGGGCAAGCTGACCGACGACGAAGCCGAAGCGCTTAAGAAGCTCGAGGCTAAGCGGGACGCCAAGGACGACCCCGGCGACGATGACGTCGAATGGTGGGAGCACCCGGACGGTTCCAAGGGCGGCCGGATGCGCGCCCACCGGGCCCGCTCCCACGGCCCGGACTGGCTACGCGGCATGCTCGAGGACAAAAGCAAGGATAAGGACGCCGGCGACGGGGACGACGCCGGCGACGGTAGCGGCAAGGACGAGCCGGCAGCCGGGGTCCGCCGGTTTCAGCGCAGGGTGAGCTGAGGAGCCAGCACCTATGCCAATCGCCCCGCCGCACCAGGGAGCACCCCCCGGCGGCAGCCGTCACCGCCGGGGGGGAGCTTCCGCGGCCGCGTTCCTGGCCACCGCCCGCCGGGCCCTGGGAACCCCGTACGTGTGGGGCGGCGCCGGCCCGGGCGGTTTCGACTGCTCCGGCCTGGTCTACTGGGCGGCGCGCGCGGTCGGCGTCAAGGGGATGCCACGCACCTCTGAACAGCAATGGGCGTTCACAGAGCACATATCAGAGCGGGACCTGCAGCCGGGTGACCTGGTGTTTGAGCAATGGCCCGGCGACCAGGCGGCGCCCGGGCATGTGGCGATCTACACCGGCAAGGGCCGGATCGAGGAAGCCGCACAGCAAGGGGTACCGGTTCATGAGGTGCCCTGGTCACCTGGGCAGGTGTCGGCCGCGGGCGGGCAGATCATCGGCTACGGCCGGATCCCAGGCCTGGGCCTGGGCCCGGCTACGGCCACCCTCACCGGCGGTCTGCTCGGCTTCCCGTCTGAGGTCGTGGGGTTCTTCTCCGGCGCCGGCGCCGCGGTCGACTGGCTTATCCAGCCATCACACTGGATACGCATGATCGCCGGTTTTACCGGCGCGCTGGCGATCCTCGGCGGCGTGTACCTGATGTCACATGCGGGCGGGCAGGTGAGCGCATGACTGTGGTCCCGCGGCCGATGGCCCTGCCACTGGGAATCCTGCTGGTCGGCATGGGCGGCGTCGGCCTGTTTACCGCGTTTCACAACCTGCCTACTGACGTGGGCACGCTGCCGCAGTACATCGGTTACATGATCGAAAAAGCCCGCGGCGGCCTGGGCCCTGCCGCGCCGGCGCCCGACCCTAACCGGCCCATGTCGCCAACCGACAACATGAGCGCGATCTGATGGCCCGCTATACGTTCGCGCAGCTCGCGCAACTCTGGACCCGCGCCGGCGGGCCCCGGGACGTCGCTCCGGTCATGGCCGCCATAGCCCTGGCCGAATCTAGGGGGGATCCTGGCGCGCGTAACCCGTCCGGCGCGTCCGGCCTATGGCAGATCCTCGGCCTGCCGTTCCCTGGCGACCCCTTCAACCCCGAAGTAAACGCACGCATGGCCGTAGCCAAATACCACACTCAAGGGCTCAAGGCGTGGGAGACCTACACCAACGGCGCCTACCGCGAGTTCCTGCCCACCGGCGCCCATGGCCAGCCCGCCCCGGCCCCCGGCGGCGCCGGTGGTGGCCTGTTCGGCTGGCCGGGTGAAATCGTGGGCGTATTCTCCGGCGCCGGCGCCGCGGTCGACTGGCTGATCCAGCCGTCACACTGGATACGCATATTCGCGTTCATAGCCGGCGTGACCCTCACCGGCGCCGGCGTCTTCCTCATGTCACACGCCGGAGGCCAGGTATGACCGTCGCGCTCGTTGAGGCACCAGAAGCCGTGTCCGCGGCCGCCGGAGCGGGGAGTGCCGCGGCACGGGCCCGGGCGGCCCGCCCCCTGCCACCGGGGGGCGGGCGCCCGGGCACCGGCGGGCCCCGCGGCCGGCGCCGGTTCAGCCCCGGCCCGCCTCCCGATCGCCGCCCCCCGGGTGACGGGGCGGGCCGGGCCGGTGGGCGGCGCGCGTCCGGCCCGGACCTGGCGCGCGCCGTCCCCCGTGCGAAAATCCACCGGTCCAACTATCAGGCCATCGTCCTGGCTGAGTATGTGGCCGCGGTGATCCTGGCCGCCACCGCGCCAATCGTGACCAAGCGCTCCGATACGGGCCTGTCTCCCTACCGCGGGCAGGATATGGTCCGGCTGGTCGCGCTGACATTCGTGTACTTCCTGCTGGCGCTGCTGTCGGCCTCGAGCGGGCCGGCCGCCCGCGCGTCGGCGTGGTTTGGTGCGCTGATCCTGCTAACGGTCGGCCTAGGGCAGGCGGCGCACATCGCAAAAGAGCTTGACCTGTTCGGGCTGGCAGCTGAGAAAGTGTCGCCCGCTTTGAAAGGTGGCCAGTGATGCCCGGGCTTGACGAGCTGTCCAGACTCCGGCAGGCAATCGAGGATCTGCCCGGGCACATCGCCGGCCAGCGCCGTGACCAGGACGCCGCTTTCGTAGGTGAGCTGTACCGCGGCGTCAAGCGCATGCGGTTCGCAGTGCAGCCGACCACCCCGGCCACTTCCCTGACCCTGCCCGGATCCGATTCGGGGTTCATCTGGGATGTGCGGCTGATAGCGGGCACCCTGTCTGCGGCCGACAGCGTGGCCGCGTACGCCGGTGAGCAGGCCAACAACCGGCTGTTTGGGTACGCGGCGCCACCCGGCGCCGCACCGGCTCAAAACCTGTTTGTCATCAACCCCAGCTCGAGGTCGGCTGTGCTTGACCCCGGCGAATCTATTTTCCTGGCTACCTCCGGCACGGGCAACATCACCAAGGTCTCACTGTGGGTGATCCAGGTCCCCGCGGAGATGGTCGGCAAGCTGCTGATCTGAGGTGGCTACCTACCGGCTGTGGCCAGCCACCAGCGGCCCATCGGCGCCGGTGGATTTCACTGGCTCATTTATCTCCGGCACCTGCTTTTACCTGACCGGCGAAGCGTGGATGACCGGCTACTGGTGGTGGGTGTGCCCGCTGATATCCGGCGGCGGCCACTTCCAGTCAACCGGCCCAACCAAATGCGCGCTATGGCAGGTCGATAAGGCGGGCACCGCGCACCTGGTACCCGGCTCCGTCGTCACCTCCGGCACGCTGACAGCCGGCCAGTGGAATTACATCCCGCTGGCCGCAGCCATCCCGCTGTCACTCGGCGGCACCGCGTCGGGCACGCCGCAAACGGCCAACGTCAACAACGATTCGATCGCCGTCTACGTGATCGCCGTAGGGTGCAACTCGAGCTTCCCAGATACAAACAACTACTGGGGTTCGGGCCAGCCCGGCGATACTCTGCCCGCGAGCGGCCCACTGCTGTCCTACACCGCGGCCGGCGGCACCCGCCCCATTCCAATCTCCCCCGGCGCACCGCCGCAAGGATGTTTCTCCACCGCCGGATCAGACCCCTCGCTCACCTTCCCAGGCTCGGCATCCGGCACAGACAATTTCTGGGCTGACATCGCACTGGCCGACTACACCACCGGCGCACCCGCGGCCGCGCCGCTGCGGCTGTGGCCGTCGTTCCCCACTTTCGCCACCGCAGCCAACGGTGACACCACCGCGGCCATGTCAGGAACAGCGTTTACCCTGTCCCGCGCGTGCTCGCTGGCCAAAATCTGGATGTGCAACCCGCCGGGATCCACCGGCCTGCCATCACGGGCGGGGATCTGGACCACCCCCGGACATGCGCTGGTCGCGGGCACCGATTCCGGCGCCGGCCCGGCGTGGAAAAACAGCACCGGCGCCGCGGCGTCCGCTGGTGACGGGTGGATTTACGTCGACTACTCCGGCGCCGGCGTGACCCTGCCCGCCGGCTCCTACCTGGTGGGATTCTTCAATGGGAACACGGTCAAGTGTTACCCGGACCCGCCTAACTACTTCTTCGCCGGCTCCAACCCGGTCGGCGGCGCCGCGGTCGGCGGCCCCGGGCAGGCCGGCATCTCTTGGGGCGCCGGCATCCTCACCGCGCCCAACGTAGCCAGCGGCCCGGTGCTGACCTACGATGACGCCTCCGGCAGCCACCCCGGGCAATGCGCCTACCAGCCCGGGCCAACATCGTTCGGCCCGCCACTCACATTCGAGGCGACCGCGGACTGGGGAGAAACCCGCACCGCTGATGTTGAGGTCATCCCGCTGGCCACCTCTACCGCCGCGGCGGCCGCGGCATCTGACGAACTGCATTTCGCCCGCCACCTGCACCGGAGGATTATGTGAACGACACCGACCCCGCGGCCGCGGCGCCGGCCCTGGCCGATGCAGTCGAACGCGGCCGGTATGCGATCTACCAGACCAGCGACGGCGGGTACGTCGTGGCTCGCGCGGTAGACCTGTGCGACTCATGCCTGGGCTGTGACTGCGGGAACCGCGCCGCGCAGCTCGAGGCACCCGGGTGGGCTGTCAAGCTGATGGCCGGCGCCGGCTCACCAGCCGGCATGCTCAAAGCGGCCCGGGCCATGATCCGGCGCAACACAGCCGGCGAACCCGAGGGGGCCCCCGATGGCCAGTGACCCGCCCGATGCGGCCCGGCTCGAGCACGCCGCACGATCGGCCCGCCGCGCCGTCGCGCTGGCCCTGGTCGCCACCGCCATCATGGTGGCCGTCCTGGTCATTGACCAGCAGATCAAACGTGACATCCTGGCCGAAGCGGCCCGGCTGCGCCGGCTGCTGGACGACCTGCACCTGTCAGTACTCGAAGCGGGGAGAGAACTCAATGGGGAGCAACGGCCCGGGCCCGGTGCAGAAACTAGCCAGCCTGATCCTGACCCTGGCGATTCTGTGGCTAACCCTGCCAGACCACCAGCGGCAGCGGATAGTGATGCGAGTCACCCGCGTGGCGCAGGTGGCCGCGGCACGGGCGGCACGCCACGCCGGGCACCTGGGCATGGGTGACGAGCTGGCCGGGCGGCACGGGGAAGCTGGGCGCCGCTACACGGCCGCGCTGCACCTGTCCCGCGCGCGTGACCGGTGCGCCGCGCTGTACGGGACGTTGCGGCCATGAGCGGGTACAAGCCGCGCCTAGGCCGGTATCTGATCACCGGCGCCGATGGGCACCGGATCGTATGCGGCTGGGATGACTGCGGCCGTGATGGTCTCGAGCTGCACAAGACGCTAGAACACCAGCATGAAGTCACCGTAGGGTGCGGGTGGGCCGACCGGCGGGCCCTGGCCGCATCCGGCGAAACTGCGCATACCTGGCAAGTGTTCTGCAGCGAGCGGCACCGGCTGTATTTTGTCAACGCCACCGGCCGGCACGCGCTCCGCTCGATCACCTCAACCGGTCGCGCCTACGGAAACCTACCCGTGGGCTCGAGGGGGACGCTGCTGTGATGGGCCCGGTGGGCGGGTGGTTCCGCGGCCGCCGGTGGGCCGGCCAGTATGCAGCCGATGACTACCTTGGGCACCGGGCCGAGCAGGAGCGGCAACGCTGGTCGTATGCGGTGACCGATCTTGAGACAGAGTTGCGGTCGGTGGATCCGGTGGCCGCCTACCGGATGCACCGGGAGGCCTACATCACCACCGGCGACCGCGGCGCGCTGCGCCTCATGCTGGAGTACGTGCAAGATGATGCTTAACCCCATGCCGGCCCGGCTCGAGGCCATGGCCGCGGCCGCCACGGCCCGGGCGATGACCCACCCGCTGACAGCCCAGCTCCGTGACACCGAGGGAAACCATTACCAGGCCACCCGGCTGGACCTGCCGCCGGTCACGCAAATGCACCTGGTCTGTGCTATGGCCGGGTGCGGCCAGTCTGTGTGCTGCCTGTCGTACGACATCACCGGCGGCGCCTACGTCTGGTCTCTGCAGGCGATCGCCGCACAAGTGGCCGCCCATGTACTGCAGCGTCACAGTGAGCCGGTTCCGCCACAAGCGGCGCGCAGCGTGTAACATGCGGGCAAGGCCCTCCAAGCTGCTTTGCACTGACAGCCTGGAGGGCCCCGCCAGTTGTTAAGCGGCTTGGAGGTCCCCCCCGAATCTTTCCCGGGAGGTACCCGCCGTGATCGATGCCCAAGTCGGCCTGCACGTCTTCTTGATCGTGCTCATCTTCGGCACACTGTGGCGCCTCCTGTCCTTCCACGCCATGGCCTCGAGCAACCCCGCGGTCCAGCACGCGGGCAAGGCCATGAGCATCCAGTACTGACAGGAGAACGGTCATGGCGAACGCTGCGGCGTCAGCAGGGCAGGCCAGCGCCTCGGTCGCGGGTGGCGGAAACCCGTTTCAGCTCAGCACGAATTTGTACGCGGAGAAAAATCAGCAGGGTCTGACGACCAGCCTCACGACCGGCGCGTCCCAGACGCCCGGCGGCGGCGCCGTCAACGCCGGGCAGTATCTCCGCAACGTGCGGCTGATCTTCCGCACTTCCACCGCGGGCACGGTCGCCACCGCGGCCACGGTTTCGGACATGCCGTGGAACATTCTCACCGGCGTCGACGTCGTCAACGTCGACGGCTCCGAGATTCTCTACACCATGGGCGGGTATGCCCATTACCTGACGCAGAAGTATGGCCGGCCATGGCTCGGAGACCCCGCGCAGTACCAGGACGCCGCGGTCGCGTCGGCCCGGGTGCCGCAGTTCACGTTGACGTTGCAGCCGGAAATCAGGTGGTCAGCCGGATGCCTCGCCAACACTGACACCCGGTCGCAATACCGTTTCGACTACGTCATCGACACCGAAACGAATTTCCTGCAAGGCGGCACCGGGTACACGGTGCATCCGGTGGTCAATGTCACCCCCTACATGGATGCGTGGGCGCAGCCTGACGGTTTCGATCTGCAGGGCACACCCAATCAGCCGGTGCCGCCCGGGCTGAACCTGCAGAACAAGCGGCGCCACCAGATCGGCCAGCTCAACGCAGCCGGATCAGACAACATCATTCAGAGCGCACTGACGGGTAATGCACTGCGGCTGCAGATCATCATCACCCGCGCCGGCAGCCCCTCGGTCAGGGCCGACGCATTCACTGACCCGTTGCTCTGGCAGGTGGACAACCGCAGCCTGGGCAAGTACTCGACTAACGTCAAGCTGACATCCGGCACCGCCACCAGCAACCTTGGTGGTGACATGCTCGGCGTCCGCGCGTACGAGTTCTACTCGTCATTCTTCCCCTCGAGGCAGGTTGACGACCTTTCCGGCGGTACGACGCAGCTCATCCCAACCGCTTACCAGGGGTATTGGCGCGAAACCGGCGTCTATCTGTTCCCCCGGTTTGTGAAGCCCGGTGACCTTTTTGGGGAAGGGTGGCTGTACACGGCCAACTCGACCAAGGAGATTTTCGAGTCGACGTCGGTCTCCGGTCTCGGCGCCTCCCCAACGTGGGAACTGATCACCGACGAAATTTACCCAGTCGGCCAGGTCGACCCGCAGCTCACCGACATCTGAAAGAAAGCAAATGGCCTACCCGGTGCGCGCCGCCAACCCGAACAGTGCCTACGGGTACTGGCGCGGACAGCCGATGGCCGGAGGGACAGGAAGCGGAATGGGACAGGCAAACAGCGGCGCCGGCGTCCTCTCCCAAGGGCTCGGCAGCGTCGGGGACATGGCGAGCGCATGGGAGCCATCCGTGCTCTACCTGCTCGCGTTCGTGGTCGCTGAGATGGTCGTTTTTCACGTTCTCGGCCGGCTACTCAAGTAGGAAAGGGGCCCACCGTGGGCATCGTCAAGGATCACCGTTTCTGGCTCGGGGTCGCGGCCGGGTACCTGCTGCTGGTGTTCTTCCCGCAGCTCAATGTCCGCGCGGCTGGGGTTAAGGCCTCGATCGGCAAGGCCTGACCGTGCGTGGCATCGCCGGTAGTTTCCTGGCCGGGATCATCGTCATCGCGGTTCTGTTCGTGCTGGTCCGCCCGGGCAGCAAGGGCCCGCAGCTCGTCCGCGCCGTCTCATCCGGCCTGCAAGGCCTGATCGGTAAGGCGACCGGCGGCGGCACCTGGGCCAAGGGATAGGCCGATGGTGGCGGTAGGCGGCCGCGCCGGCATGCCCGCGATCGCAACCGGCGCCGGCTGGTCGCGTCCCGCCGGGCATGCGGCCGGCAACGACCTGCCACCGCCTACCGGCGACCTGGGCCCGCCACACCGGCCCGGCCCGGCCCCACCCGGGCAGGTGCAAGGCGGGCAGCTCGGCGCTTACGACGGCTACCTGGGTTCTGATCCGTCGGCCGCTAAGGTGCAGCCGGCGCCGCGAGTGTGGGCATGGGGTGAAGGCGACCCCGGCGAAACGCCGGAAACGCAGACCTACCGCCGGTTCGGCATCCAGGGGTTCAATGACCGGATGACGGTCAAGGACCGGCATGCCTACTGGGACACCGGCCGTTCCCGCACCGGCAGCTCCCCGGGCAACCCCGGTGACATGCCCGTCAACCCGCAGAAGGACGGCCCGCCGAGGCCGGATCTGCGCACGGTCAACCGTACGGTTTCCTGGCAGATCGGAACCGACAAGACCAGGTTTCAAGACGACCTGTCACGGCCTTACACCTGGGTTGGGGAGCAGGGCTCCGGGTGGGCGAACATCTACGGCGGCGTACCCGGCCTGTACCAGCCCTATGGCACCCGCGGCGGCGTGCCTTACCCGATCGTTGACCCGACTGATGGCCAGGGCGGCCCGGCCGACGTGTGGGCGGGCCCGCCCCATGGCCTGCACTCGCTGACCTACCCCGACCGCGGGGACACCCTGGCCCGGTACGGCGCGGCCACGCAGATGCAGCCGGGCCGGGTCGACCGCCCATCCAACAGCCCGCAAGCCGGACAGTCATTCAGCCAGACCGTCCAATTTCAGGGGTTCGCCTCCGGTGGTGTGAGTTCACCCGGCGGCGCCGCAGTGCCCGGCATGGGCGGCCCCGGCGGCCGCGGCTGGGCCGGGCAGAGGAAGGTGTAACCGGTGCCTGTCATCGCCGCACAAGCGGCCGCCCGCCCCGCCGAGCAGGCCGTAGACCGGCTATCCCGCCGTCAGCTATGCGTCCTGGCCGCGCTCGTGGCCGCCGGGCTTACGCTGGCGTTCCTGGCCGTACGCCAGTCGCCGCGTGGCGGTCTCAAGGTGCCGGCGCGCGCAACCGAAGACGTGCCAGCGTTCACCCCGCCACCCGGAACCCCCCATGTCGGCCCCGACCAGCACGTCGGGGGGATCGTGTACACGCCGCACCGTTACCCGGCGATGTGCGGCGGCGAGGTGACAGCGCTGGCCTGGTACGGCCATCACCCGTTGCGGCTGCCGCATGAGAAAGACACGCAGTGGATCAGCCGGCCGCCGTCTGAGGTGTCGCTGTGACGTCGGCCGCCCCCGAATCTCCCCCCGCACCCGTACCAGCCGCTAGCGGGCCCAGTGGCGGGGGGAACCCTCTCAAGCGCAAGATCGGCCCCCTGCCCACCTGGGCATGGGTGGTGATCGGCGCCGCGGCGATCCTGGGCTGGGCTTACTACCGCAACCGCACCAGCGGCAGCAGCTCGGCGCAGGACACCGGCGACCAGGCCGACGCCGCGCAGGTACCGCAGTTCGTCAATCAGACGTTCGTCACCCCGGTACCGCCGGTGGCGCCCAACCCGGTGCCCGGGCCGGCGCCCGTACCCGCGGGAACCAAGACGCTCACCGTCCCGCGTAACATGACCTTCCGCCAGTTCGCCAAGGAACACCACTGGACCGCCATCACCACGGCCGCAGTCGAGCAGCTCAACCACCTCAAACCCGGCTCGAGGCTTAAGAAAGGGCAGAAGATCAAGCGGCCATGGGCGCCGGTGCAGGCCGGCTCGCAGCCTTTGGAGATGTGATCGGTGGCAGACATGGCGTCGGCTATCCGCTCCGGCGACGGCGTAGCGTTCCTAGTGTCCGCCGGGATCGTATATGAGATCATCGCGGCCGCGTGCAGCTCGCCGCAGACAACCGAAATCAACGCCACCACCCGCGCCGGCACCCTCATGAAATGGGTACACCTCGGCGTCGGCCAGGCCGTCCTGTTCGTGGTGATCGCCGCGGCGATCGACCGCGGCCACCGTAAGGCGATTCTCGCCGGCGGCACCATCGCCGCAGTCCTCATGTACGGGCAGTACGCCCACGCCAAAGCGGCCGGCCTGCGCAACGGCGGCCCGCCAACCGAGACCTACAGTTAAGGGGGGACGGCCGCTGTGACTGCAGGTTTTTTTGACCCGCACAACTTCACCCCGCTGCCTACCCAGCCCTATGACCCGGTGCAATTCGCGCTCGAGCCAGCCGGCACGATTGCCCGCACCCTGCCACGCGGTGTCATCACCTCGGCCGCGCTGGCCGCGTTCACCACCGGCGGCCAGGTCGCCGTGACCGGGATAGCGCTGCCCGGTGGTATGAAGATTTCGACCATCGCCACTCTCACCGGCACAACCGCTGTCAGCGGGCAAACACACCTCTGGATGGGGATACTCGACGCCGCGCTCAACGTGCTAGCCGTCACAGCCGACCAGGCGGCCGCCGGGCTCGGCGCCAACGCGCTACTGTCCCTGGCCCTGGCCACCCCCATCATCACCACCCGGAACGGCCTTTACTACATCGCCGCATCGTCGTCCGCGAGCACGACTGCGCCGACCGCCACCGGCCTGGTACTGGCCACCGGCGTGCCTAACACGATCGGCAACCCGGTACTGTGCGGCACCGCGGGCACGCAGGCGGCGCCGCCATCGGTCGGCGCCCAGCTCGCCTCCGGCACCGTCACGGCCAACGTGAACGCGCAAATCGCCTACTGGCTCAGCTAACCTAACCGGACCTACACGGTAACCCGGTGGTATCCTAGGGGGGTGATGTGGGCCCGTGGCAACCTACCTGCCGCTACCGCCGGTGCAGGTGACAGCGGCCGCGGACACCTCCGGTTTCAACCCGGGGAACTGGACAACCGCGTTCACCTCGAATGTGCTCAAGGGCCTGAACGTCCCCTACTTCGAGCTATACCACGCGGTAGTGGAGTCTGTGCCCGGCGGCGCATCGGCGGCCATCGGATTCTCACCGCGTATGAAATGGGGATACACCGCGCCCGGCATCGGCGGCGGCGCGGAGTATCACCTCGGCGCCGCCGGGTGGATCCTGCAGCCGTCGACCGAGTTCTATTTCTTCTGGACCGCGACGGCCACCGGGACACCACCGGTGGTTACCGCGTGGTTCAGGTACGACCAGGACATCGCAGCCAACCGGCTGACAATGGGACTCAAATGAGCGCAGCTAGGGAGACGGCATGACACAGCCGTGGGCTAATCAGGCGGTTTCGCTGGTCGTCATCCAAGCCACCCCGACCGCGTTTACCGGCCTGTTTGAGTACTCGCCTACTATCGGCACCGGCGACCTGATCATTGCGGAAGCACCAGCCGCAGGCACCGACCCTTACGGCAACCCGTATCCGAAGGGAATCACCTCACAGACCGGAAGCGGCAGCCTGCGCGCGACCCTCAATGACGGATCGCTCACAATGGCCAAGTTGTCCGGCGTCCTAGCGCCCCCGCTCATCTCCATGTCCGATGGCACCTCGGCCACGACCGATGGCACCTCGATCCGCTCGAGCGGCATGATCACCCCGATAACCTCCGCGGTTCTGCCCGGCGACACCACCGGCGCCATCGAAACCTGGCACAGCCTAGGCACCCTATCCGGCTACTCAGTGACGACCGGCGTCTACCGGATGGCCGCCGAAGGGGAACTCGAGGTAGCCGTCGACGTGACCGGCTCGGGCGCTCATGCACTATCGGTCACGTTCTCTGTTACCCTGCCGGCGCTTTACCGGCCGGGTAACGCGCCCCCCCAGCAGCCATTGACCACCAACCGCAACCAGGCCGCCGGAGATGGATTCCCGCGGCTGCAGGTGACCACCGGCGGCGCGGTGACCGTCACAGCCCCCGCCATAAACACCACTACCGCCTACCGGGGGACGATGCGATTCCCTCTCGACCTGTAATGCCCAGCCCAACCCTAGAAAGGCCCTCCATCAGTGCAAACGCTCACCCTGGCCGCCCACGCGGCCGAATCCGGCAAGTACATTTTCCGCCCCATAGACGGCATCGCCCTTATCGTCATTGTGGCGCTAGTCTGCCTGTTCGCTAAGGCCCGGGGGTGACTGTAGCCGGCCCCGGCGGCGATGACGAATATGTCAGCGGCACCGATTCCATTAGCGCCGAGGAAGCCGATTCCCTCGAGCTGGTAGACCTTCCCGAGCCGCCCCCCGGGACCGCCGTGCGGCCGCGGCGCCGCGATCTGCAGGTCCCACCGCCGCGCCGGTGGGAACGGGTCGGGTCGCTCGAGCTGCGGCGCTGCCCTAAATGTCACTGTGTGGTGCCCGGTGTTAAAGCCGGATTCTGGCACCTCAACGCCGCCCACGGCGGCGAGGAAGTAGACGAGGCCGACACCGAAGCATGGGCCGAAGACCTCATAGATGAGGTTGGGGAGCTGCGGCAGGCGATCCGCACGTCCCGCGGCCGGTGGATCCATTCGGCCCCGCTGAGAGACGACGTAGCTTCTGCCAGCGTGATGGCGGCCGTAGTGCTGGCCGTGATAGTTGCCCTAGTCGCCGCCGGAGTCGTCGTTATCGCAATGAACATAATAGGTCATGTACATCTTCCTTTTGAGGGGGGGTGATCGAATGTTCAGCACACCATGGGGAAAGTCTGTCACCCGCGAGCACAAGGCTAAGAAAGCGAAGGAAGCCAAGAAAGCGCGCAAAGCGCGCGAGCAGCGCAAAGCCCGGGCCCGCAATGCGCGCCGCGGCCGCTTCACCTGGTAACCAAGAAAGGAAGGTAGGGCAGTCATGCCAAGGTCCGGAGACCCGAACCTGCGCCGTGCGGTCGTCCCCCCATCGCTGGTGACAGCGGTCGAGCTGATGGACGCGCGGATCAGGGAACTACGCAACTTGAACGGCCAGACAACCGAAGTGACCGAAGGGCACATCGTAGGCCTCACCGAAGCTAAAGCGTTCGTCCTAGACGCGGTAGTCGCTGAGGCCGGCAACCCGCATAGCCCGCTGTAGGGGGAGCTGTGAACGACCCAAACGCACTATGGCAGGCGGCCATCATCCTGGCCGTGCTCATCCCCGTGGTTGGCGCATGCTTCCCTGAGGTCCGCGCGGCGGCCGCCTCAAGGTGGCGGGGGAGCGGGAAACGCTAGATACGTATTGACCTGCATATCAGCCGTGTTAGGTTAGTCTTGTCCCCTTGTGACCGGGACTAGCACCCTCGAAGGGCCCGCCCGTAGCGCGAGACAGGGCGGGCCCTTCCCCG
>Ga0126383_10000491_pt1 | contig 22143 bp, 11 predicted proteins | sample PanSoiMetPlot_35_FD_96882 | JGI IMG/M metagenome (GOLD analysis project Ga0126383, IMG submission 96882) | Tropical forest soil microbial communities from Panama - MetaG Plot_35 | ecosystem: Environmental > Terrestrial > Soil > Tropical forest > Bulk soil | place: Panama | collected 2016-02-17
CCCGGGTCAACTTGCTGGTCCCTTGCCGCTCCCATGGGAATAGACGGCTCAATCTCTGCTGCTCTTGCCGGGAAAAAAATGACGCAAACAATTCCTTTCCAGCACTAATCAGAAGCGAAGAGCGGCGCATTGCGGGAACGAGTATAGCATTCGTATCGTGACTATTCCTTTCGTTTATTGTTTCTTAGCTTCTATTTCAACGAAAAACAAAGTATAAGGAAGCCTGGCTCCTATGGCAGGCGCAAACTTCGTGGACTACGCGGTCATCGGCCTGTACGGGCTCCTGATGGTGTGGGTGGGCCTATACGTCCTGCGGTTCAACCGAGGTGCAGCGGAATATTTCCGGGGTGGGAGCCGGATTCCGTGGCTGGTCGCCGGCCTTAGTTGTTTCATGGCTGGCTTCAGCGCTTGGACCTTCACCGGGGCAGCAGGAGTCGCATATCGTTCGGGCGTTGCTGCGATCGGGCTCTACATCGGAAACGCCTTGAGTTTTCTGCTCGGCTTCTTCGTTTTCGCCAAGCGTTGGCGCCGCAGCCGCATTACCACGGTGATGGAATACCTCTCGGGACGCTTCAACCTGGCTACTCATCAGGTCTTCTCCTGGACCACGATCGTGTTTCAGCTCTTTACCAGCGCCAGCACTCTGTTTGGCCTGAGCCTCTTCGTATCTTCCGCCTGCGGCTTTCCCGTGACCTGGACTATTTTGGGCGCCGGAGCCCTCATTGTTTTCTATTGCATGCTGGGAGGCTTGTGGGCCGTGGTGGTGACCGACTTCTTGCAAGCCTCCATTCTCATGCCGTTTTGCATGGTTCTCGTTGTCATGTCTCTCGCGCGAGTGGGCGGAGTGAGTGGCTTGGCGCACTCACTACCGCCGGAAATGAAGACGATTCATCTGTCCGGGGAGTTTGGCTGGATCTACATTGCCTCTTGGACGATCATGGTCGCGTTCGGCTACAACACCAGCGCAATGGCGCAGCGTTACTTCAGCGTGGACGACGAACGTTCGGCGCGCAAGATCGCATTACTTTGCTGCGGATTGTTTTTCGCCGGGGCATTCCTGTGGTTTATTCCGCCGATGGCGATGCGGGTAGTCTATCCGGAACTCCCCCGCATGGGCCTGCCCAACCCCAGCGAAGCAGCATACGCGGTCGCGAGCCTGACATTACTGCCGCATGGCTTGATCGGAGTCATGTTGGCGGCGATGTTCAGCGCCACCATGGCCAACCTCTCCGCGCAGTTCAACGTGAAGTCGGCAATCCTTACCAAGGACGTGTATCAGTCCTTGTTTCGAAAAAGCGCGGGAGAACACGAACTGCTTATCGTAGGTTGGGTCACAACGTTCCTGATCGGGGGAGCGACGACTGCGATCGCCGTAGTAATGGCTGCGAGCGGGCAGAGCGTTTTTCAGATCATGCTCACATTCAACACCCTGATGTCGCTGGCTTACGGACCTCCCGCGTTGCTCGGGTTGGTTGTACGCCGGACGCCTCCATGGTCCGGGCTCGCCTCATTCGTAACGGGGCTGACTCTGGGTATGCTCGGGGCGTTCGTCTATCACTGGTCACTCATTCAGCAGGTGGCAATCATTATTCCCGCGTCGTTCGGAGTTTTCTTTTTGACCATGCCGTTCGACCGGGGGGACACGCCTGGACGTGCGTTATTGTTTAAGAACCTGAATACCCCTGTCGATGTTGCGACAGAATTGAAAGACTCCGCGGACTTCACTGCTCCCGTGTTCCGTTTTCTGAGCCGGACGATTTCTTTCATCGGGTTGCTGAGTCTCGTCCTGCTGTTCACCGTGCCGTCGAATCAGCGGATGACAGTAGTGTGGTTCGCCGCGCTGACGGTTGCCGTCGGCGGCTCTCTATCGTTCGTGCGCGGAACGGCCAACGGCGCGAAACCAGCTGTTGATAACAATGGCCTACCCAGTCCCGCGCCGCTTGAGTAGCTGAAAATGATTCGTATTGGACTAATCGGGTGTGGAGCACACGCGGAGAGCGGGCATGCCATCCCGCTGGCTCGGTACCAAGCCGCGCATCCCGACCAAGTCGAATTGGCTGCGGTTTGCGACCTGCGGATCGAACGTGCGCTCGAATTCAGCAAGAAGTACGGTTTCGTGAAGGCTTATCCAAACGTTGACGAAATGGTGAGCCAGCAAAACCTCGACGGGTGCATCGCCGTTGTGCCGCCGGAAAATATTTCCGAACTTGGAATCAAACTCCTGAAGCTGGGTATTCCCTGCGTCGTGGAAAAGCCTCTCGGAGCCTCGTTGGCCGAGGCCCATGCCCTGTGTGACTCCGCGGCCGCAACTAAAACTCCGAACATGGTTTCCGTCAACCGGCGGTTCATGCCGCTGCTCAACCGAGCAATTGAGTGGACCCGACGTGCCGGAACTCTTCGCTACGTCCACTGTACTCTCGCCCGGCACGCACGCCATGAAACCGAGTTCCTCTGGGCCACTGCGGTCCATGCGGTAGATGCTTTGCGGCACATCGCAGGGCAGATTGTCGCGTTTGACCTTCACACTCTGAAGCCGGCCTCGGAAGCAACCACCTGGTACGCCCTGGATCTGCAATTCGACAACGGGATCATTGGTCGGGTCGATGTGCTGCCTTCAGCAGGCATGGTGGAAGAAACCTATGATCTTTTCGGCGACGGTTTTCGGGCGTCGGTCACGTGCCCCTTTGGCCCGCAACTCGGGTGGCGCGGCTTCAGGGACGGCCGGCTCGTCGAAGCAAAAGATGTAACCACTGATACGCGCGAAGAGATTGCGAATGGATGCTATGACGAAGCAGCGTCATTTATTAAAGCTCTAAGCGGGGGGAATCCAATGCCGTCGATTGCCGAAGTTTTTCCTTCGGTCGAACTTTGCTTCGCGGCGGCACGAATCGCGAACGTGGCTGCCTAGCGTTACGTCCGGGAAATGACTCCACCGAGAAGCGTCAAACGCCTTTCCGCCAGCCACGATCGTTCTGCCCCTTGAGTTCCACAGTGATTGAGCCGTCCGGGTTGACTGGTTGTTCGCATGCCCACGCGATCGTTTTTTTCACACCGCTGCGGATCTCAAGCTGGGCCGAAAGGTTAAGGTGACCGCTATAACCTTTAGGAAGCAGAAAGGACGCTTGCCGTAGGCCGCCGGCGTGAGGATGTCCTGCATCAAGCGCTCCCCGCAAACTGATTTTCCTGTCGGGACTCTCCAAGTGCAGCCACAGGATGCCGGGAACCCCGGCCACGCCACGGTTGCTCACACAGACGATCACCTCGAACGTGTCGTATCTTTTTCGCTGCCACACCCAAGAGGGTCGCAGACGGTATCCCAGGCTGGTCCGGAGGCGTTCGAAGCCGCGAGGGTACATTTCGTTATATCGCGCGAGATTGTCGGCTTCGGTCCACAGACCCCAGTAGTTCGCCCGCACGTCCAGGGTGTGCAGCATGTAATTTTCCAGCACGTTAATTCCGCTCGCATCTGGTTTGAGGGCCTGCGTGTCGTACTGCCGGAAGTAGCCATCCTCGAGGATGGCCGCCGTCCAGGGCGGGCGGTTGGCGAGTTCGTCGATCTGAATCGGTTCCTCGACAATAATGCTGTCCGATCGCATCCACGCTCCTGCTCGGACAGCCATGTCAATTACAGTGCGATTGCCCACGTTGCTGATATCCGGCTGCGTATTGACCGCGAGCGGCGTCTTCGTCCAGGTGTCGAGTTGACGTGCCGTCATGTTCACGAAGGTTCGTTCCGCCGTTGGATAGTCGGGGAAGGGATTGGGAAAGTTGCTGGTGTGTCCTTCGCCCCAGAACCCGTACTGCATCAGATCCATCCATTCGATCAGAGGATTACCGTCAAATTCCGCCGCCAGTAAGTCATTCAATTCGGCGAATGCCTTCTGAAATTCCGGGTGGTCATAGCGAGGTTCCCGAAACTGGGCGTCGTCGGCTCGGCCTGGGATGCGTCCAATTTTTACCAGCGGAATGCGCTCCCGCAAGAATGGAGGAAGAGCAACCTGCTCGGGCTGGAAAGAATAGTTGGACAATTGAATTCGAAACGCAACGCGAAGTCCCTTGCGTCTGGCCGCGTCCATGGTCAGGCCCCAAACGGGATCGAGATCGAGGTGCCCGGGACGAGATTGGACGTTGCGCCAGTCGCAGCGAATGTAGAGAACATCCACGAACGGCAGGCTCGAGATCTTCTCCACGTGCTGCTCCAATGTTTCCCGGCCTACTCGCGCAGCCAGCGACGGCCCACTCTCTTCCCACGCGTAGCCGACCAGTCCAAGTCCAGGATTCCGGATGGGCCGCTCGGATGGCGTCGTAAAGAGCACGGTTTGCCAGCCTTGATCCTGATCGATCTCAAACGGACCCTGGTTCAGGCGTTCCTTGGGGGCCGGACCAACGCTGAAGTCGCAATCCTGGTTACCGCTAGTTGAAGCGCCGGCGCTAGCCAAAGCAGGCAGCAGTACTACACCTTTCAGCAGATCTCTGCGACGCATTTCCGTGTCCCTCGCTCGGAATTGTTAGAAGACAAGGAGAAATCTTACGACAAACTGTGGAGCGGCTAAACTGTGTTACTCCTCGGGCGCGAGCCGTTGAGAATTAAGCTCAACTCCTCGGAGTTGGGCTTGACGCTGATGTCAGCGCAGTTATCCAATACAAAATCCGCACCCGCACGTCGCAGTTCGGATTCTTCGACAGTAGTGCGGAACGCGATGACTTTGGCCCCCGCCTCCTTGCCGGCCCGGATCCCCGCGGGAACATCTTCCACAACAACGCATTCGGATGCGGCGAAGCCCAACTTTGCAGCGGCCTTTAGAAATGGTTCTGGATGCGGCTTGCCCTGGGTCACATCGGTAGAGGTCACGATCCGTTCTGGAATCGGTAAACCCGCCGCGCGCAGTCGAACTTCGGCCAGCGGCCGCGTGCACGATGTGGCGATCGTCCACCCTTTCGCCGGAAGTTGCCGCAGCAATTCGCGCGCGCCAGGAAGACATATGATTCCTTCCGCATCTTGCATCTCGCGACGCTCAATCTCGCGGTTTTCCGCCGCATGATCGGCATTTGGTAGAAACTCCCGGATCGTCGCAAGGCTGGGGCGGCCGTGGACGTGCGCAACCACCTCCGTAGGATCAAAGCCGTGTTCCAACGCCCATCGCCGCCAAACTCGCGTAACCGCAGGGGTCGAATCGATCAAGACACCGTCCAGATCAAACAGAACTCCGCTGCAGCGAATTTCAGTCATTTGCCTTCCGCGACCTGTGAAAACCGGCAAAGTAAATGCTCGATCGTCGCCTGACTTTCGTTTACTTTATCATGCGTTTCCATTCCTTTCTTATTGCGCTCAGGCCAAGTCACCCCGATGCAGGTAAGTTCCGAGAAAGGCGGGGGTTTCCGACCCTTCGCTTTAGTGCGCCTGAGAATGAGACATGAAGCCCAGTCATTTATGGGCAGTTTGGGGAAACTTCCGCCTTGCTTTTATTTCTTCATTTCTCTTCATTTGCTATTCTTTGTTTACTTTTGGCGTTCAGTGTGATAGAAAGCTCGACGATAGAAACTCACCGCAATTTCTCGGGGGATCACATGAAGTCGGTGAAGAGCGTTTCGTTATTTCTCACCCTGCTAGCCGTTCTAGGCGCCACCCAGTTAATGTTCGGGCAAGGAACTGACTTGGGTACAATCCGAGGCACCGTGAAGGACGCATCCGGAGCGGTCATTACCAACGCGAAAGTGACCGTCACCGACGTCGAGACCAACACTTCTCGGCAGACCAATACCAACGGAGCGGGCGATTTTGAAGTGTTCGGTCTGAGGTCCGGCCGGTACAAAGTATCGGTCACGGCCAGTGGGATGACGACGCAGGACATCAACGATGTGGTGGTCAACGGAAGTGCGACCGTTGGCGTCGACGTAACTCTACGTGTGGCCGCAGGCGGGGAAAAAGTTGAGGTTTCGGCGTCAGCTGTGACTATCAATACCGAGAATCCAACCATCAGCGACACCATCAGTCACGAGTCCGTGATTGATCTGCCACGCGACACTCGCGATATTTACTCATTCTTGTATTTGAACCCGAACATCACGGGAGCGGACGAACCTGGAGATTTCAAGTTCATAGGCGGACAAAGCTATGGTGGCAGTTTCTCAGTCGACGGACAGCGCTCGAACGGCGGCATATTCGGTTCGCAAACCGACAGCAAGCCTTCTCTCGAGGCGGTCGACGAGTTGAATGTGCTCTCCAACAGCTTTAGCGCCGAATACGCGGGTACGGCGAACATCCGTATTACCACTAAGCGTGGGCAGAATCAGTTTCACGGTTCGCTCTTCTATAACAACGCCAATTCAGCATTAGCCGCGCTCTCGCTGCAGGATCTTAACTCTATCGCCGAATTTACGCCGAACGCTTTTGCCTCGAAATATCCTACGCCGTATTTCAACATCAACGATCTCGGGGGATCCATCGGCGGCCCTATTAAAGGACTAAAAAACACGTGGTTTTTCGCGGCTTATGAGCGGGACTATGACGTTTCGCCCGTGAACATTTCAAGCAACAAGCTCCCACATCCATCGCTTTGGACGGGAGATTTTTCAGGGATGACAGATACTAGCCAGGGCGCGCCCATCTATAACGAACCCGACGTGCCCGCGGGTGTCGTGCTCACCGGACAAGAGATTGCTGACGATACTGTGAACGGCGCCGGCCAGCAGTTTTTACAAATACCGTCGCGCCTCCTGAACCCTTCGGTTCAAGCTCTGATTACCAAGTACTTTCCGCACATCGGCGTGACAGCGCCGATTGATCCGACCACGGGGAAAATTCCGGCCTGGCAAACCCAGCTATCGGGGCGGGATACGCTGGACACTGGTTCTCTGCGCATCGATCATGACTTCAGCGAAAAAGATCACGTTTACGCCAGCTACAACACGTCAAACGAAACCAGCGCGACGAATCCGGTTGTGTCCCCGTACACGGGACTCGGCCTGACGCAAAACAATCGCCAAAACCAAACCGTGCAACTTTCTTACACGCGTATCTTCAAGCCGACTCTAGTTAACGAAGCGCGCGGTGGATTTAATAAGCAAAACCTGCTGGAACATAGCAACACCACGCTGCAAGGTTTCCTTTCCAGCATCGGCTTTGACGCGGCCGATATCGCTGCTTATGGATCGGTCGTAGGTCAATTTGCGCTGGGTACTTTCGGGCACCCTGCCATCAGTTTCAGCAACACCTTTGCGACTTTCACCAATGGCGGGCGAAATACGTACAGGCCACAGAATCAAGATCTGATTACTTTCGGAGACACTCTGACGTGGGTGCGGGGAAAGCACAATGTGCGCGCAGGAGCGGACTTTGTTCGTAATCAGGCGGTGGACGGGTTTGCTCTGAATCGCGGAAACCCAAGAGGCTCGATGACCTACGCGGATCCCGCGGCGTGCGTTGGCACCTGCGTTGACTCCAACGCGGACCCGTTTGCAGATTTTCTGTTGGGCCTGCCCCCGACGAGCGCGAGCTACATTTTGCAAGCGCGGCCTCCCATGAATGTCTATAACTGGGAGGAAGGATACTTTGCTCAGGACGACTGGAAGCTTTCTTCTAAGCTCACGTTGAATCTTGGACTTCGCTATGACCTGGCCACGCCCTTTATCGAAAAGGACGACCTGCTGATCAACTTCGATCCCACACGCTCGAATCCAACCGGAAATCCGGGAGTCTTCATCATTCCTTCGGCGAAGACCTTGCCCTACCTGGACACGCGGATCGCCAGCTATGGATACATAACTGCCTCGCAGGCCGGTCTGGGCCGTGGTCTTGTCCGGACTGACAAGAACAATCTTGCGCCGCGCATCGGCGTCGCCTACAAGCTAGGGGACAAATCAGTATTGCGAGGAGGATGGGGCGTCTTCTATCCGACCTCCGCGGCCCAGGGAATCCGCGACGCCATCGGAACCAATCCATTTAACCAGGGTGTTACGTCGCGATTTACGCTTGAGGGATGGCCAAGCGCTTCACAAGACGGGATCAGTCCGATTACCGGCGGGACCCTCAAAGGTTTTGGCAATTCTGTGACCGCTAATGCCGTACCGATAGGCATCCAAACGCCACGCATCCAGCAATACAACGCTACATTTGAACGCGAGATTATTCGCGATGGAACTCTGCGCGTGTCTTATCTCGGCACGCACATGGATGGCTTGATCGCCGGCAAGGACTTGGATGAACTTGCTCCGAACTCGACTCCGTTCGGCACAACCCAGGGAGACGGCGTCACAGTTTGCGATCCGACCCAGGGAAATTGCGCCTATTCGCCAGCGGACTTGGCTCGGCTGCCCTTCCCGCTGGTCGGCGAGTTTCTGCTCACCTATGGAAACTTTGGGCATGCCAATTCCAACTCCTTCCAGACCGAATTCACACGCCGCTACCGAAATGGCTTCATGGTCGATATGTCCTACACGTACCTTGACCAGAAGAGCACTGCATTGGACACCGCGAATTCCAGTCTCGGAGGAATTGCCTACAACCCATTTAGCCCAAATTCAGACTACGGCACGGATGGCTACGTCTCTAAGCACCGTTTCATCGCCTATGGAACTTATGATTTGCCCATTGGGAGGAGCCACAGGATTGGCCATTCGTTTTCCAAACTGGCAGACAGCTTAATTGGCGGCTGGCAGACGACTTTCAATATGTTCGCCAAGTCCGGCCAAGGTTTTACGCCGTTCTGGATCTGCGACGATTGCGATCCGGCGGAACCGGGGAATATCGCGGTTTCATCGATCGATGCAGTGGGAGATTTCAATGCTGAGCCTTCGTTCCGCCCAACGGTATTGAGCAACAACATCAACACAGGAAAAAAAGGGAGTAACGCCATCATCTGGAACTCCAGTGCGTTTGGCCCACCATCGGTTGGATCGGACCTCTTAAGCAATCCTGCCGTTGCCAAAAGGAATATGCTGACTGGCCCCGGCGCTTGGGGGGTGAATTTGGGTATTCACAAGGCCTTCCCATTCGGAGAGCGCGTGGTTGCGACCCTCGGAGCTGATTTCGACAATATTTTCAATCACCCTCTGCTGGCGCCCGATGCCAACTTCGGGGGCGGTGGCGGCACGTTCGCAGAAGTGGGTGACTTTAACATCCTGGTTGATCCGAACACTTTCGCAGTGTTACCGATCAATCCGGCCGACACTCTGAATGTGCATCCCAATCCTCTCTTTGGGCAACTAACAAATAGTTTCCAGCAGGAAGGCGTGCAAAGCCAGCGGACCATTCGTCTGCGACTGCGAATCACCTTCTAATGGCCGGCATGAGTTAGTGCGGAGAACCGGAAGGGCTACGCTCGATCGAGGGCGTAGCCACAGGATCCAATGAAATCCCAATTTTTTACCGCAATTCTTGTCGTAGTGTGTTTGACCAGCGCATCGGCGGAGCGCCCCGGAGGTTTCCGCGTGATTGGGCCGGGCGGCGGCGGCGCCATGTTCAATCCCACCATCAGCCCACACGATCCCAACACCGTGCTGATCTCCTGCGACATGACTGGCTCGTACATTACTCATGATGCCGGACGCACCTGGCGCATGTTTAATCTGCGGGGCGTGGTGAATTTCTTTGTCTTCGATCCGCTGGATGCGAAGACTATCTACGCGCACGCGACGGGTTTATGGCGCAGCACTGACGGCGGCGAACACTGGAATCTGGTTTATCCGAGTCCTTCCGCAGTGATCGGCGTCCAGATGAACTCGGATCACTCCGACGAACACATTCTGGCCGATCCCGATCCTTTGGGCACAATTGCCGCCATGGCGGTTGATTCCTCCAACTCACAGGTTTTGTACGTAGCAGCTGGGGCGAAGGAGAGTCCTGCCCTTTTCATTTCGCGCGATTACGGGACGAGCTGGCAAAAAGAAGCGGCATTGCCCGATGTTCCCCGCCGGATTTGGGTGGACCCGAATTCCACCGCCAATGGGCGCAGCGTGTTTCTAGCAAGCGGACACGCGATCACTGTGGTCAGCCCCGGAGCAATGCACAATTTTCCGTTTCCCACTCTGTTCACCGACGTTTCGATGGGTTTTGATTCGAAACAAAAGCCCACTCTCTATGCTACTTCGGAGCAGGGCATCTACGTTTCGAATGATGGAGGAGAAAACTGGCGCAAGAGCAACTTGCCGGGTACGGAAGCAAAAGTGCGCGCCATCGCGACCAGCCTGCATCACCCGGAGACGGCGTATGTCTCCTACGATCAACTGAAGGCCGACGGACAGTCCTGGATGGGAGTGGCCAAGACCGCCAATTCCGGATCTGACTGGAAGTTGGTTTGGAAAGAATCCTCGGTGCCGGCGAAGAACGTGAACGACGCGTGGATCACCGAGCGCTTTGGGCCCGCTTGGGGAGAAAACCCTCTGGCTCTTACAGTGGCTCAACAGGACGCAAGTCTTGCTTATGGTACAGACCTCGGCAGAACCATGCAGACGGTTGATGGAGGCGCAACCTGGAAAGCGATCTATTCCCGCAAAGTAGATGACGCGGGCTGGACGAGCCTCGGACTTGATGTCACTACCAGCTACGGCATTCATTTCGACCCTTTTGATCCAAAGCGCGAGTTTATTACCTATACCGATATCGGGCTTTTTCGCAGCGAGGATGGCGGCGATTCATGGACCAGTTCGACGACCGGAGTGCCCAGAGAATGGATGAACACGACCTACTGGGTGGTTTTCGATCCCAAGGTACGCGGCCGGATGTGGAGCGTTAACAGCTATACCCATGATCTTCCTCGTCCCAAAATGTGGCGGCACAATTCGGTGCTGCACTACAAGGGGGGAGTTTGTCGTAGCGATGATGGCGGAAAGCACTGGACCAAGTCCAATGCCGGGATGGACGAGACGGCCCCCACGCATATCCTGCTCGACCCTACCAGCCCCGTGGAGGCACGTGTGCTGTACGCGGCGGGTTTCGGCCGCGGAGTCTACAAGAGTTCAGACGGCGGGCGCAGTTGGGTCCTAAAGAACAGCGGGATCACACAAGAGAATCCATTCGCGTGGCGGTTGGCGAGAAGTTCGAATGGGACGCTCTACGCGGTAATCGCGCGGCGGTCGGAGGATGGAAGCATCGGCAACGCGGGGGATGGTGCGTTATACCGCTCGACGAACGGAGCGGAGCATTGGCTCCCCGTTTCCTTGCCTGAAGGAACGAACGGGCCGAATGGCCTCGCCATCGATCCAGAGTCGCCAGATCGTCTTTACCTTGCCGCCTGGGCTCGAGCGGCCGGAGAGCACGGAGATGGTGGTGGAATATTCCTTTCAGAAAATGGGGGCAAAACCTGGAAGCAGATCCTCGATACGGATCGCCACATTTACGACGTTACCGTTGATCCCCGAGACTCCAATGTCATCTTCGCGGCCGGCTTTGAATCGTCGGCATGGCGATCGGCAGACCGCGGGCTGCACTGGGTTCGTATTCCAGGGTTTAACTTCAAATGGGGACACAGGGTGATTCCAGATCCGCAACACAGCGATGAGGTTTACATCACGACTTTCGGCGGCAGCGTGTGGCATGGCGCGATTAATGGACAAAAGGGAAACACGGATATCGACACGCCGGCACTTGATCCGGGGCAGCAGTAGGGAGGAGGTAGGTGATCAATCGGCGCCAATGGTTATATGGCATGGGACTGGTGGCAGGAACTGGAATGCAAGTAGGCAACACTGCCAGTGTTCCGGCCGAGAACTCATCGCAGCCCGCGCCTTTGGAGCTTTCACAGTACGAGCCCCGAAGCATGCTTCATGTCCATGAATCTCGCGTCGAGCGTTCAAAATTTCCACTGATCGATTTCCATACCCACCTGTCCGGCTCGACAGAATCAGAGAAAGGCGTAGAGCTTTCGCCCGACCGTGAGTACCTGGGCACTCCCCAAGAACTGCTCGCGGTGATGGAGCGCAAGAACATTCGCGCCATGGTGAACTTGACCGGTGGGTATGACCATGGCCTTGCCGAGGCTGTAGGCAAATACGATCGAACATATCCCGGACGTTTTTACACCTTCACCGAACCCTCTTATTCCCGCTTCAACGAGCCTGATTACTCGAGGCTGCAGGCTCAGGCGATCGAGCGGGCGCATCGCGACGGCGCACGAGGCTTGAAGATTCTTAAAACGTTGGGACTCTATCTCCGCGAAAACATCACTTCGGGTTCGCTGGTGAAAATTGACGACCCACGTTTTGATCCTATGTGGGACGCCTGTGGTCAGCTAAATCTTCCGGTGGCAATCCACATTTCGGACCCGATTGCCTTCTTTACACCTACGGATCGCTTCAACGAGCGTTACGAGGAATTGAATAATCATCCGGATTGGTCGTTTTATGGCGGAGACTTTCCTAGTAACGACGAGTTGATTGTTGCTCGCAATCGAGTCTTCGACCGACATTCCAAGACGCAGTTCGTTGTCCTCCACGTGGGAAATTTCGCGGAAGATCTGCAAAACGTCTCGGAAAATCTCGATCGCTATCCCAACATGTTCGTAGACCTCGCGGCGCGCATCGGAGAACTCGGACGTCAACCGAGAACTGCACGTAAGTTTTTTGATAAGTATCAGGATCGGATTTTGTTCGGCACCGATGCGACTCCGCATGGTGACGAATTCCCGCAGCAGGTATTCAACGACAAGCTGTACGAGATCTATTTCCGTTTTCTCGAAACCGAAGATGAATACTTCGACTATGCTCCAGCCAAAATTCCGCCGCAAGGCCGCTGGAGAATTTACGGTATTGGGCTGCCGGATACGATTCTCAAGAAGGTTTACTACGAGAACTCCGCACGGATATTGCGAATTTAAATGCGACATTATTGCTATCTCTTGGTTGTGCTGATCTTGACAATGCTGTCACAGGCGCAAGTGCGTGTATGGGAAGGGACACTCGATTTGCCCACTTACGAAGAGGGACTGCCCGACCCGAATCCTCCCTTCGACCAGTTCGCGACCAACAGATTCAACTATCCGTATGTTTTGCGTGAAAACCTGACTAGCCGGCGCGTGAATCACGCTTGGCGCGCCATTTACCTGGAAAATGAATACCTGAAATGCTCCGTGCTGCCGGACATTGGCGGCCACCTTTACACCTGTGTCGACAAAATTTCGGGGCAGTCGATGTTCTATGCCAACAAGTCCATTAAGAAGGCGGATGTGGGCTATCGCGGAGCCTGGGCTGCTTTCGGTATCGAGTTCAACTTCCCTGTTTCCCACAACTGGGTGAGCATGTCGCCGGTGGATTTCGCTTTCCATAAAAATGCGGATGGCAGCGCATCTGCAATCGTGGGGAATGTTGATCGCGTTTACGGAATGGAGTGGACCGTTGAGTTGATTCTTCGGCCCAAGTCCACGCTCCTGGAGGAGCGAGTGACGCTCAGTAATCGCAGCAATGTTCGCCATCGCTTCTACTGGTGGAACAATGCGGCTGCACGAGTGTCGGACGATTCGCGGATTGTCTACCCGATGCGCTTCGCCGCGAGCCATGGTTTCACGGAAGTCGTGCGCTGGCCGGTCGATGAGGACGGACACGACTTAAGCGTCATTCGCAATCATGTTCACGGTCCGGTGTCACTTTTTGCACACGGAAGCCGCGAAGGCTTCATGGGTGTCTGGCAACCGGCAACCAGAACCGGCACAGTGCACTTCGCCGAGTACGAGGATGTGCCCGCAAAGAAAATCTGGTCATGGGGCGTGGACGAAGAGGGCATGGACTGGCGCAAGGCTCTCTCCGACGACAACAGTGGATACATTGAGATCCAAGCCGGCTTATTTCGCAATCAGGAGACATATGCTTTCCTGGCGCCGCGGCAATCTATCCACTTGTCGGAGTATTGGATGCCGGTTCGGGAGATTGACGGCATCTCGCGCGCCAATCTCTCTGGAGTGCTCAACCTTGCACGCAATGACAAAGCGTTGGTTGTCGGATTCAACGCAAATCGTCCCATCCCTCAGGCTACGGTTTCCGTGTTGAACGGCAGCAGGGTCTTGTACAACGAAAAAGTTGATCTCGTTCCCGAGCATACTTGGAACCACAGCTTGCCCCTCTCGGATTCGCAGCCTCAGTACACTGTCGAGATTCGGGACGCACTGGGAGTGGTGCTGATCCGCCACACGGAAGGCGAATATGACTGGACTCCGGAGTCTGAAATTAAGGTTGGGCCACAGCCTTCCTACACCATACCCGAACCTGCACAGCGAAGCTGTGATGACTGGATTCGGCTCGGGAATGACTTTGAGCTGAACGGGAAAGTTCTTCGGGCACTCGATACCTACGAGGAAACGCTGCGCAGATTTCCCGGCAGCTTCACCGCCTTGAAATCGGCGGGGCGATTGACCGCTAGTCTGCTCAGATTTGACGAGGCTCAAGGCTACCTCGAGCAGGTTCATGCGCGCGACACGTCTGATCCGGAAATTTCGTATTACCTCGGTCTTGCCTACGATGGCCTCGGCGAAATGCGGAAGGCACGAACGTCATACGAGGAGGCACAACGATTTGCCTCCTTTCGCGCCGCGGCTGCCCTACGTCTGGGCGAGCTGACGGCGCAAGACGGCGATCTGCGTGAAGCCGAGCGTCATCTCAGCGAAGCGGTGAGAGTTGCACCTGACGACGTAAGAGCACTCGAAGAATTGGTCGCTGTCAAAGTCGCGTCCGGAAAGGTGGATGAAGGTACAACGCTGGCCCGTCAAGGGCTGGCTCTTTTTCCGCTCAGCTATCTTCTCAGCGAGGAGCTTGGGGGTCCTAATCTCAAGCAACTCGCCAACGACACGATTCGCGTGCTAAGTCTTGTTGCTGAATACATGCGGCTCGGAATGTACCAGCGGGCACTAGCTGTGCTCTCGCGGGACTACCCTTCGCCGCAGCCTGATCAGACCGAACCGGGTGCGCTGTCGCCGGCGAATCACCCGATGATCGCGTACTTCCGCGGCTATTGTCGCGAGCGCCTCGGGCAATCGGGAGTATCCGACTACAACATCGCGTCCAAGCTCTCGACCTCTTATGTCTTCCCCAGTTCAGCCGAAGAACTCACCGTCTTGAATGCGGTCGCGCGCGCCAATCCTCAGGATGCGACGGCTCACTATTTATTGGGTACGTTGAATTTTTCCCGCGGATTGACGGACACAGCGCTGGAAGAGTGGTCGCTGTCCCGCAAATTGAACCCGCAGATTCCTGTTCTCGACGCGAGCCTCGGCCTGGCTCTGCTGCACGAGAAGCATGATGCGGAGCGAGCCCTCTCTGCTTTTCGTGACGGATTGCAGAGCGATGCTACGAATGTCACGGTTTACCTCGGTGCGGATCAGGCGCTGAGCCTGCTGTCGAAGCCGGCCAGCGAGCGAGTGCAGGTTCTGGAGAAATATCCGAATCTCGCTGAAGCGCCTTCCAGCCTGATCTTCGAATTGATTCTCAATCTGGCTGAGGCCGGCGATTTGCAACGCGCCGAGAGTCTGTTCCATAACCGATTTTTCCCACGCGAAGAAGGTGGGACCAACGTCCGCCAGGTTTGGGTGGAGGTGGAACTACAAAAGATGCTGGCCTCAGCAAGGGACGGTCATTGCGCGGATGCTCTTGTCGTAGCAGAACATTTGGGCTCGCCGGTACCGGATCTTCCGTTTACCCGTGATGGGCTCGAGCCTATTCTGCAATCCGCGCGAACGAACTATCAGTTGGGAATTGTTTATGCTAGCTGCGCAAAGCCCGCGGAGGCAGCCAAGAAATTCCGACTGGCTTCTACACCTTCCGCTCCGGATCAGATGGAATGGGCATGGCGAGCGGCGCAAAAGGTTTCAGGCTTTAACGAAAAGCAATGGCAAGAGCGCCTGCAAACCGCTCTCGCACAGGCAAAGAGTCGCAGCGATACGAGCAGCTTTAGCAGTTGGTGGGATTACGTCGCTGGTGCGCTCGCGGGCGCGGTGGGCAGTCAGCAAGAAGCAGACCAGAGGTTTCAGAAAGCGCTGCTTCTCCCTGATCGGATGCTGTCACACCACTTCACGCGTATCGCGCGCGCCGACGCCGCCATCGTTTCAGGTAATCGGTGAGAACAATCGATGGTCGAACGCACATTCGAGTTGCTCTTGGGCACGAACCAGGGAAGCGCGAGGTTAAATAAATCCGGTGTTGCGATCTAAAGTAGAAATTCTTGCGGACAAATACTCTTTAGGGCAGGCGGCAGCCGACCATGCCGCACGCTCTCTTCGGGGGACGCTGAGCAGCCAGGAGAGCGCCCGCCTCGTAGCCGCCACAGGGGCATCTCAGTTTGAATTCCTGGATGCACTGACGAAGGCGCCCGACATCGACTGGAGCCGAGTCGAGGTCTTTCATCTCGACGAATACGTCGGCTTGCCTTCTACTCATCCTGCAAGTTTCCGCAAGTATCTCTTTGAGAGATTGATTCACAAAACTGGAATCACCAGGTATTACTTCCTCGACGGCGATGGCGATCCATACGGTGCCATTACAAAGATCGGAGCTGAACTTCAGTCGAAACCGGTAGACATGCTTTTTGCCGGAATCGGTGAGAATGCGCACCTCGCCTTTAATGATCCTCCGGCTGATTTTCAAGTAGCTGCCCCTTACATCATTGTCGATCTCGACGAGGCATGCCGCCAACAGCAGGTGAATGAAGGTTGGTTCTCAAAAGTGACGGACGTGCCCAAGAAAGCGATTTCTATGTCTGTGCGGCAAATCCTGCGCTCCAAGGAAATCGTTGTCGTAGTACCGGACACGCGAAAGGCTCCTGCGGTGAAGTCCTGTCTTGAGGGGGAGATCAGCCCGATGATGCCAGCGTCCATTCTGCGGACCCATCCCAATACTACGATTTATCTTGATTTGGACTCGGCTGCGCTGCTAACGCCAGGCGTTTCCAGCATGCCCTTGATCTAGCAGTATCCCAGTGTGCTCGATCCATCGAGCAACGTAAAGTGTCCTTAGTGAATGTAGGCTCCGTCCGGCAGAAGATACTCAATGGGCCATTGTTCGCGCCGCTGCTCTACAATATCTGACCATTTCACGATTGACTCACCGGGCCGCGGAATTAGTTTGACGGCTGGCAGTGTCTCTACAAGTGCACTTGCCAGCGTAAATTCTTCCTCATCAGTGGCCACGGAAAAGTTTCCTGCATGCAGCTTTAAATGCGAGAAACGCATCGCGATCTCAGCGTCTTCCATCATTTGCAGAAAATAGGGTCTGCCCGTCAAGAGCGAATTGTAAACGTAATCCGCCAGCACGCTGGAGAGCGGATTGACGTAAGCACGGTCGAACTCGAGCTGAGCAAAAGAGGGATCGTCTGCGGAAACCGCCTTGTAGGGCATTCGCGTCTCGCCCAGTCCGCGAAAGTCGAATGTGACAATGCCGAAGCCCTCATCTAGGTACTTCCTGATCTCGGGCCAGTCGTTTACGCTCGCTTTGCCGTTTTTACCGAACCACAGCAACCACTGCTGATTCTGGCTGGCTGTCCTGTGGATGTGCAATAGAGGCATCACCAGGCTTCCGTTGTGATGCAGAATGTAGCGATCGATTGAGATGTCTTCAAATGTCGAAGTTCCCGAACTCTCCCAAGCAATCTCGCCCGCGGCCGGAGCTATACCGCTGTACTGTCCGATTTTCCAAGTCGCGATGCCGGGATAAGTGGTCCCAAGATAAAGTTGCCGGATAGATGGAACATTTCGCGTTTGGTGGTCTGTGTAGTAGTCCCGAATCACATCCATCAAAGACCTTGCATCTTCAAAGTCCAGCATCACCTGGCCCGTGCGCGTGCACTGTATGGTCTTCTCATCCAAATCTTTGCCTGAAGCGAGTGCTTGTCCTCCGGGTAACCGGTTGAAATGATCCAAAAATTCGAACGCCGCTTTCTGATTCTCATCAGAATACTGATGACCGTGATAACCCTCCACCAGCGCGATGCGGTCCGCATGACCAAAACGACCATACAGTCTGGACACTTCCTCGAAGGTCTTGTGCGTGCCTTCGATCGGAAAGAAGTCGAGTGTCGCTGCGGCAACGAAGATCGGGCGAGGATACATCAGCAGCAAGAGTCCGGCATGGTCGACGCCGTTCGATATCATGCCGTACAAATCCTGTTCGGGATCGCTATCCGGATCCTTGAAAATCCGGTTGTGAATTCGCATGGGTAATGAAGTGATGTAGCAGGAGACGGCGGCTATCTTGATTTGTGGCTCGAGTGCCGCAATGTGTATTGCTTGAAAACCACCTCCGCTGGTGCCTGTAATGCTGATGCGCTCGCGGTCGACTTCCGGACGCGTCAGCAGGTAATCGAAGGCACGCAAACCATCCCAGATTTCCCAACGTGCCAGGTTTGTGCCTGCGAGATAAGCCAAATTGCCCAATACTGCGTGCTCTGCGCATATCCGGTTATAGCGGCTCTTCCCTGCCTTCGCGTCCCAAAACTGGCTGCGCTCGCCCTGACCCACGGGGTCCCAGCTTAGGACCACATACCCGCGCTGCGCCAGTCGCTGGCAAAGCACCTGATAGTGTGCCTTACCGTTTTCCGCGTGGCCAGCCGGTACTAGAACCGCGGGGTACTTTGTCCGGTCACCGCCATCAGGGACATAAAGAAGTGCCGTTACATAAATGCCCGGGAGACTCTCGAAGATCAGCTTTTCAATGTGGAAGCCGTCCATCGCAATGCGCCCGGTGACGCGCGAGTGCAGAGGACTTCTTGTCGTGGGCAAGCCACCGAGCATCGTCAGGAGCTTTCGGCGTATTTCCTTCTGGACGCGCAGTAGATCCTGCTCGGTGCGAATCGTCTCCCATGCTCGCATCCTTTCATTGTCTTGGTGCCAAGCTAACTCGGTTTGAAACTGAAGATACGACGTAATCTGCGGGCCACCCGGAGGCAATGGCAATACGGAGAACGCCTCCGGCGGAGGAGTGGATCCGCCGAACGCCATTGCGGCTGTCCAGACCGCCATCACGAAGCAAAAAAATATTCGGATTTGTCGCCTTAAGATGTTCCGAGGACGCGTACTGGTGCCGGGTATCACAGGACGTTTTCGTGAAGGTGAACGGAAGTTACTAACGTATGGCCGGATGAAACGTGGCGTACGCTTTCCCGGCGAATCAGTTCGGTCGGCATCATGAGTTGCTGGTGGGCCAAGTCTGATTCCTGAATCCGCCGCAGCACGAATTCAGCCAGGTGTTCGCCGAGTTCTTTAGGAAATTCCCGCACTGTCGTAAGTCCGGGGTGCAAGACTTCGCCGATGGTGTCATTGAAGCCCGCAACGCTGATGTCATCAGGAATTCGGATTCCAGACTCCTGTAATGCCTGGTACACCCCAGAAGCGGCTTGATCCGTCCCTGCAAAAAGGGCCGTGGGCCTTTCTCCGCTAGCCAGTAGGGCCTTCACTGCCAGGTATCCGAGTTCGCGATCCTCGGAGCTGATCTCGCTAAAACGGGGTTCGAGGTCCGCTTCCAGCATGGCCTGGCGATAGCCCGCGGCGCAGCGTGCGAACCAGGGAAGGCGCTGATTGCCGATATACCAAACGTTCCGATGCCCTTGCGCAATAAGGTAACGGGTTATGTCGGTGGAGCCCCGCATATCGTCCGTGAAAACGCAGTCGTACTGCTCCGGTCGCCATTCGCCGACAATGTTGTTGCCCACCAGGGAAAAGGGAATTTTCCTCTCCGAAAGTGCGGCGAGGATACTGACGGAGTGCGTGCCCGTGAGAATCACGCCGCTCGGTCGATCGGATCGCATCAACGCCTCAGGGAGGCGCAGGCTTCCTAGAGGTGCGTTCAGGTCACAACGAAAGCTGATGAAGTGGAGGTCCCAGCCATGCTGGGCGCAATACACTTCCACCCCCAGCAGCACTTTTGACTGGAACTCATTCACCGTGTCGCGGTTGCCGAGTATGAATGTGATCGTGCGATTTCTTTTTCCTGTCGTGAGAGAGACGCCCAGTTTTCGGGCAGCGGCCAGGACGTTTGCCTGAACGGAGGGCGCGACCGGGGAACCTCCAGTGGCAATTCGCGAAACCGTCGTGATGCTTACTTTGGCGAGTTTGGCCACTTCGGCATAACGCTGCGTTTCCTTCGAGCCGGTGGCCGAATCTGGGCTCATTTCCAACCTGCGAACAGCGCCGCCATGAGATCGGATCGCCATCCCCTCTGAACAAAGGGCATCCAGGTCGCCCCGCGCTGTGACCGACGAGACGGCAAACCGCTCGACCAGCTCCCGTACGGTGATCTGCCCTTTCTGTTCGATCAGTTCGAGGATCTTGCGGCGACGTTGCTCCGCCAAGAGGCGAGAGTCTCTTCCAGTCATCATTAAGGTACGATCCCTCGCGGAAGGAGTACGCTTCCCCCGTTTTTCAGTCATGGTATTTTATACTGCATTTCAAGCGAAAGTAAAAGAAAGTAACAAAAGAACAGCGAAACGTTCTTCGCCGGGTCATATCGAAAGTCGGCCAATGAAGCCGTTCGAAGCATCGCCCGTGACCGCTATTGCTGAGGGGGTTACAAACGACAGGAAATTTTAGCTTGCGACTACTTGCGTTTACTTGCGGCCCCGTGTAAAAGGGAACCGTCTCCGCCAAAGCGTATTTACTTTGTGTCTTGAGGAGCAATTTAACAATGAAGCGGCGCGATTTCATGGCAGGAGTGGCGGCTTCAATCCTTTTCACTCTGGCGAAAGGCAGCACGCAAACCTCCCCCCAAAGCCCTCGGCTGCTGATCTCGAATACCGATCCTTTCACAGGGTTGGGTCTGCTAAAAACCAGATATACGAGCGGAATGCGTCCATCCGACGATATGGAGGGATGGGCCCTCTATTGGCAGATCACTCGACAAGAGAATTTTGCGGAGAAGGCCGTAGCCGCGATGCGCTCCGGCCACATCACCAAAGGGGTAAAGCCTTCGCGTTCCTGGGTAGACTACGCCCGCTGGTCGCTAGCCTTCGATTGGCTTTCTGGATATCCCGGTTTTGAGCCTGCGTTACGGAATCGGATTGCGGATGACTTGATGGAGGGGGCCTCGGCGATGCTCGCGAGTCCTGACTTCGCCGATCCTGGCAACTACTCGTACCACAATTATGCTGTCCGCTATCTCGCACTGCCTGCATTCGTCGTCGCTGCACTCGATGGTTTCGCAGGTTGCAACGATCGTTGCAGTACATGGCGTGCACAGGTGACGAAGTGCCTGGCCAACGTTCTCGAAACGACGAATGTGGTATCTCCCCAGGGCAGCTACCACGAATCGATGGACTACATGCGTATCACGTGGGCTAGCCTGACGTTACTAGCCGAATTGCAGCGCACGACAACCGGTGTCGATCCCGCGCGCCACTACTCTGTGTTTCGGAATATTGGAAACACCTACCTGTACAAGCTGCTCCCGGACGGCACGCCCTCGCGCGAGGGCGATAACGAATATCCAATTCTGGATTTGCGCGACGCGTCCGTTCTCGGTTACGCCGTCAATCGCTTCAAAGATCCCTACAGCGCATGGCTCCTGCGCGACAGTGGTTTCTTCCCCAAACAATGGACCATTCCCGTTCTCGAGTTCCTTTGGAACGACCCTGAAGTTACACCGCGCGATCCAGTACTGGCCGGCGAGGATGAGTTGCCCCGGCAGCATTATTTCCCGGGCGTAGGACATCTAGTCATGCGCAACGGATGGAAGGCTGACTCGACTTGGATTGAATTCGACTGCGGCCCGTATCTGGCGAAACATCAGCATCTCGATCAAAACCAGATCACGATTTATCACCGCGGCTATCTGGCAATTGACAGTGGGGCGGATTACACCGATACCGAGAGTCCTCACTATCTCAACTATTACCGGCGCACGGTCGCTCACAATTCCATCCTGGTTTACGATCCATCGGAGAAATTCTTTTGGTCGCAGAATCTTCTGCCCGCGGCCAATGACGGCGGGCAGCGTATGGATTCCTCTCGCTTTTGGAACACGATCCGCAGCCCTGAAGATTTCCAGAGGACTCGCGATCTGTGGAATCTTGGCACGATGCGGGTAGTGGATCATGTTCCTGGCCAATACCACTACGCGATGGGTGATGCCAGCAACGCATATTCGCGCGAAAAGCTGAAGGAATTCACACGCGAAGTTCTCTATGCACCTGCCAACGATCTGCTTTTCGTCTTTGATCGGGTCGTCAGCGCGCATCCA
>Ga0126383_10000492_pt1 | contig 22083 bp, 21 predicted proteins | sample PanSoiMetPlot_35_FD_96882 | JGI IMG/M metagenome (GOLD analysis project Ga0126383, IMG submission 96882) | Tropical forest soil microbial communities from Panama - MetaG Plot_35 | ecosystem: Environmental > Terrestrial > Soil > Tropical forest > Bulk soil | place: Panama | collected 2016-02-17
AGAGAAGGCTAACTCAGAAAAAGATCCGAAGTTAAGCGTCGATATCGTAAAAAACTGAAGCCCCGAGGCGAGACCAAGGCCGATCAGGCCACCGGCAAAGGACACAACCAACGATTCTCCTAAAAAGGCAACCAGGATACTGCGCCGATAAAAACCCAGCGCCCGCAACGTGCCGATCTCAACCGTTCTATTGGCCACCGCCCCGTACATCGTGATCATCGCGCCGATGGTCGCGCCCGCGCTGAAGATGACCGTGATGAAAAGCCCCATGATGCGAATAAATTTCGCCATCATGTCGGATTGCTCTTCAAAGAATTTTTTCTCTCTCTTGGGCACGAAGTACTGCAGACGATTGTCGGATTGGAAAGCGCTAACCAGGCCGGTGAAATCGTCCGGATTCTTGAGCCTAAAAGTCACCGTAGAAAAAGAGCCGCGTTTGAAGGCATCCATGACTTGACGGACATCGCCCCAGATCTCAGAATCAAAACCGCTTCCCTCCGAATCAAAGATTCCCACAACGGTCCACCGATCTCCTCCGAACTTGATTTGCCGGCCGATCTGCGCACCCAAAAAACGCTTGGTGATCCCAACCCCGACTATGATTTCGCGCGCTCCCCAGTTAAACATGCGCCCCTGAGCCAGCCGCACCTGCGGCCTTAGCTCGAAGGCCGCCTCTTCGACGCCGCGCACGGTCACATTGCTAATTCCTGATGAACCCAATTTTGGCAAGTTGATGATGACCACGACTTCTTTCGAGCTGATCGGGCGGCTGTCGTTCGTTCGCGCCACTTCGGGCATGCTTGTGACGATGAAGGCGTCCTCGCGATCAATGATGCTCATGATCTCGGTTATCGCAGATTTACGCACCATGGTTACATTGTCGTCCGATCCCGTCGATCTGAGGGTTTTCTGCACGCCGTTGGCCATCATGAGCACCGCGGTGAAAACGAACACTACCAGGGCAACGCCCAGTACAGTAAATACCGTGGTGATCCTGCGCGACGTCGCGCTGCGCAAAATGTATTTGATCGGAACTCGCATGGTTAAATCATTCCCGAACAAACCGATCATCGACGATCGCATCGATTTTGACTGCTTCCGCTTTGGGATCCTTCTCGGCCAAAATTTGAGCTAAGCTCACAAGTCCTTCACGTTTGACATATGGCACTCTTTCAAAGAGCTCCGAAAACAGCTGATGGGTTTCTTCCAAGATCTTGTCGTCGTTAATCCGCAGGTACATGGCGATGAGCTTCTTCGAGAAGGGTTTGTCAGTCTTGAAGCGCCGAATACCCTCCACCGAAGCCGCCAAAAACGGCCGCATCAGATTTCTATTCTTTGCCAGGAATGCTGCCGACACGGCGACGTAAGTGAAGGGATAATAAATATCTCCCTTCGACAGGTCCACCAGCTCGCCAAAGCCCATTCTCCGCCTGCAAATGGGCAGGCGGAGAATGGGCTTTGGCCTGGCTGGTCCCGCTCTGCAGCGAAGCCACGATATTGGGAACGCTGCCAACTTGTAGAATGACGGCATCCTTTTCCGGAGAGAGTCCCCAGCTTCTAAGAAATAGCCCTGCGGCAAAGTCGGTGCTGGTGCCGTAACGAGTGATGGCAATGCGCTTCCCGCGGATATCGGCAGGAGTTTTTATTTGCGAGGATGCCATGATCTTCATGATCATACGGTTTAGAGTTCTCTCAACGGCGACAATCGAGGTTCGTTGGCTGTTAACATTGATAATAGACGGTCCTCCCCCGACACCAAAGCCGATTTCCCCCGCAAGCATCGATTGGACTAGCTGCGCCGAACCGCCTATATAGATGAGATCGACCCTCAATCCGTGCTGATCTTAGTACCCTCCTTCTTTCGCTGCCCAGACCCAGGCCATGGAGTCGCTCATGGCGGAATACCCAACGCGAATTCTCGCTTCCTGTGCGAAACCGAAACAGGCGTCGCTAAAAACAGCGGTTAGCCGCCCGCGGATCACCGTCCCCACCAAGTAACCGCAGAATTCCCCGTAAGGCCCCTCATCTCCTACCTCGGCAGGAATTATAAGAGTTCCTTCGAGAACGATCTCGGAGGTGGCCGGCACTTCGATATTTACCATCTCGCAGGGGACCAGCTCGACGGGCGCTTTTCTGAGAGCGCCGGCGATCGTGAACTCATCGACATCAATGCCGGGAACGAACTGAGAAGCGAGAAATACGGTCGGATCGGCGCCTATAACCACCGCCACTTCGAATGTTTTTCTCCGCGCAACTCCGCCCGCTTATAGTACTCGTACCCATGGTGACCGGGACTCAAGCGCAGAAAAGTTCGATTGCGGTCCGCAAACATCATCCGGTATACGCCCACGTTGCGGCCGTATTCCGGGTCTTTCACCACAACCATGCCGGCCGTGAGATATGGGGCTTTCTCGGTTTTGTTCCAGGTAATCCACGGTAGCTTCGCGAGATCGACTTCGTTTCCCTTCCGGATGACTTCTTTGCACGGACCGGTCTTGACGATCTTAGGCTCCACCGGGGGTTTGGTCCGCTCATCACCTCTTTGAACAAATCCGACTCATCGGTTTCCAGCGCCATGGCGATGCGATTGAACGTCGCCAGCAATTCGGTCACCACCGGCATGCTCCTGCCGCGAACGCGATCAAATAGCAGCGCCTTCCTGCCCTTTTCGTGCATAGTCTTACAGATGGCGCCCAGCTCAAATTTCGGATCCACCTCTTTCTTAACTCGGGGTAGCTCTCCGGCTTTTTCCAGTGCGTTCAGATATTCGCGCAAATCGGCAAACGGCATAGCCTACTCCTCAATGTCCAATGAATATTAACTGAAAATGTCTCTCCATTTTTGTCTGATCTCGTCTTGATATTTGGCGTCGATGGAATGAACCTTGGGAAACTGGTCGCGCCAGGAGAATGGCCGGCAGGCATCGAGAATCGCGCGGGAGTTGGTAAAGTCTCCGGCCTTTCTTTTCTCCGGCGCGAGTCTCGGATCGATGGGCGTGCTCCAACAATTAGCCGCGATGTCAATCGATGTCTGCGGATCGCAGCGGGTGGAAAGCGCCCAGAGGACATCATTCATATTGGACGGGTCGATATCGTCGTCCACCAGAACGATGAAGCGTCCGAGATAGGCTCCTTCCCGCGCGCCTAAAGCAATATGAGCCGCCTGACGGGCGTGGCCACCATAGCGTTGCATAACCGAGATTACGGCAAAAAAACGTATGCCCCATTCGGCATACCACACGCCCCGGATATCGGTAATTCCAGCCTTCTCGATTTCGCTCCACAGTCCCGCCGCGCAAAAGACCAAAAACATATAGCTCGAAAGTGGATAGGTCTTGAAATCCGGCAGCACCGTGAGAATCGGATCGTTTCTGTGATACACCGCTTTGACGCGGATGATCGGAGAAGGGCGCGTGCCCGAAGCATAATAGCCGGTCCATTCGCCGAACGGTCCTTCCATTTCAGATTCAACATCGGGCGGCGGAATTTCTCCTTCAAGAACGATTTCCGCGGACGCAGGAATAGGCAATCCGGTTATCTCACCTTTGATGACTCTGACAGGAGCCTTTTGGATGTGTCCCGCTAAATCGTATTCGGATGCTCCCCATGGCAAACCTAATCCCGAAACGGCGAACAACACCGGGTCGATACCGCACACCACGGCTACCGGGCAGCTTTTTCCCTTCTCCCAATACTTCTGCGCGATCAATCTCGTCTGTTTTCCCGGAGAAACATAAAGCGCTACTCGATGCTCGTCGAGCACTTGAACGCGCGCGGTTCCCAGATTGACCCAATCCGCGTCGGGGTCTCTTGTAATCACGGCGTCCGCCGTTCCCAAATATCGTCCTCCGTCTTCGCGGTGTAGTTTCGGCACCGGGAATCTCAGAACGTTGGCGTCTTTTCCGGCAAAAATATTTTCACGAATCGGTCCGTCGCTCAGTAAAACCGGCGGCACCGAAGTTTCACACTTCAGCATGTCCTTTACGGCGCGCACCAGCTCGACGCCCTTCAAGTCCGTGGACAGCCCGAGCGCTAGCGCCGTGCGCGACTGAGTTTGGAACATGTTTGTCAGAAGGCGAAATCCCGTGGGATAATCCTTTATTTCATCAAATAGCAGCGCCGGCGGATTCGGTTGCGAGGCGGAGATCTCTGTAATGGCGCCGATTTCTAGATCCCAGTCGGCCTTGCGAACGGTCTTGAGCTCGCCGATGGATTCGACTCCGCGCAGAAATTCTCTCAGGTCGTGCATCGCGACACCTATCGAGCTATTTTCCAGACTCCATGATTCTGTTGGCCACTCCCAGATCCACGGCTTTGCTGATATCGACGTTCTTCACTCTGCCGTCGCTTCGCGCGGCTAATTTTATGCTTTGGTGAATCACTTCGGCCGGTATGCGCGGGTCGGTAACAACGTCTTCTTTGAGGATGTCATAGGACCTTTCTGCCACCTGTTTGTCGTTCAGCTTCGATATTTTCTGTATCACCTGAATCGACCCCGCTTTGTTCGCCTTCATGTAAACGGCGCCATCCCTTAATGCGCGCATGGCCGAGCAATGGCGCTCTGCTTCTGCTGCAAACCGATTCTTTTCGCGTACACACCGGTGTGAATGTGTGGGACGCCCGCGACGTAGCGCACCGGCTCCGTTCCCGAGCGGTTGAAGTGTTGATGCCAGGCATTGATCGGCGGCGAAAACGTACTGCCGCGCTTCCACTCGAACGTGAGCGGTTTTTCTCCTTCGTTCCATACCGTGGTCACCCCGCTGCCCCGCAACACATAGACGATCTCTTCGTACAGGTGCTTCTGCGGCTTGATTGATTTCCCCGGAGCGATCTCACACACGTAGGCTCCCATGGCCATCTGGTCTTCCGGCGCCCCAAGAATCACCCAACTCTCCGATGCTCCGAGACGATCCCACGACTTCACTTTGACGGTGCTCAAATCAGGCACAATGAAGTCCCGAATCATCGGGACTCCTTCATGTTCTACCCACTGCTCGAATGCTGTCTTTCCTTTATATGGCTTCGCCTCGAACATGAACCCTCGTCAAGCGAGTTTTCCGAAGGAACCACCTTCGATCCGCGCCGCTCTTGCTTGCATTTTTCCTTTCCGATTACAAACGCACGACGAGTTAGGCCACACGCTTTTTTCTATAGATCACGGGAGGATTCTTCAGGTCGATATTTTCCTTTTTCAGTTCGTTCGCATACATTTCTCGCACCGCCGGATCCTCATCTTCGAATTCGATCATGTCACCGCCCGCTTCCGTGCTTTTGAACATCCGCTCCCAGCCGCCAATAGGATACTTCTGGCCCCAACCCTTCAACGCCAACTGGCGAATCGGCTCTTTCCCCAGATTGAAATGCTGATGAAACCATCGGTTCGGCGGGGACATCATGCTGAACGGACCCCAGTCAAATCTCTTCCAGTTTTGCCCCTCCGGCCACATCAGGGAATAGCCCCTTCCCCTGAGAGTAATGATGTAGGCCCCTGGACCGTGGCGGTGAGACTTTTTATAGACCCCTACGGGAGACTCACTGATGTGACCCGACAAAGTATTGCTGGAAAGCTCGATCTCGACATGTTTCATGCCCGGTCCCTTGGTGGAAAACTCGTAGAAAGGGAGATCCACAATGTCCGGGATAAAATTGCTTTCCCACACGTCTCCGGGATGAGTTTCTCCCTTTCCGGAAAAATATTCCCGCTCATTATCGAATCGCTCTTTGAACCGGTAAGGGTTTTTCATAATGAAATCGTAGCTATGAAACATATTGAAGACCGCCGGAGCGTTGGTCATGGCCACGTAACGAACGGGTTCCGATCCGGAGCCGTTGAAATGCTGATGCCAAACATTGAGCGGAGGCGAAAACAGGCTGCCGCGCTTCCACTCGAAGGATGCCGATTTCGCGCCGTTCCATACCGTCGTTGCCCCGCTGCCGCTCAAAACAAATATCAGCTCTTCGAACAGATGCCGTTGCGGCTTGGTCGATTTTCCAGCACCGATCTCGCAAATATAGGCCGCCATGCTGAGCTGATCTTCCGGCGCACCGAGCACAAGCCAGCTCCCCGCGGCTCCGACCCGATCCCACGATTTGAGCGCCAGCAAATTCAAATCGGGCACAATGAAGTTCCGAATCATAGGAATGCCTTCATACTCTACCCACTGTTCGAACGCAGTCTTCCCCCGTGTATGGCTTCGCTTCAAATGTGCTTTCCACAGATCCCTCTTTAGTGCTGCTCAGTTTCCGTGTCATTTGTACAGCGCATCTATGAATCCGCCCTTATCCGCTTCCTTGAGGTACGAGTAGTCAAACGCCTCGGTGTAAGCTAGTTGTTTCGCCTTAGGATTGGTCGCGCTTAAAACTTCCATGAGATTGCGCCAGCCTTCCTCGCTGCCGTAGGGTTTCGCCGGAATCATTTCGACGAAAATACTATAGGTTTCATCAAGAGCATTTTGATCGTTTAGTCGCGTCCACTTTTTTAAAGTTGCGATGCTCTCCGCACGATTTCTCTTCATGGTCGCAATCCCGTCAACAAAGCCTTTCAAAAAACGGATCACCGTGTCCCGATTCTTGCCAGCGTATTCCCTGGAGACAAATACTGCATCGAAAGAATACTTCACGCCGGCTTCCTGAAGAGAAGTCAAAATTCTGAATCCGAGATTGCGAGCCGTGAGATTAGCGGGCGGCGTCAGCACTGTAGCGTCGACGACCCCTTGCCTAAGCGCGGTAAGGCGTAGCGATTCGTCTCCTACCTGGAGGATCTGTGCGTCTTTTTCCGGATCGATGCCCATTTTTTGCAGGACCATGCGAACTGCGTAATGAGCAGCGCCGCCAAAGCGGCTGATCGCGATTTTTTTGGATTTGAGCTTCTCCGGCTTGTCTATCTCTTTTGTTGTGATGAACATGTAAGGAAGACTATTGACCCACTCCGCCACACCCACGGTATCCGCCCCTCTCAACTTGGCGTTCGCGCCGGTGTCGGTGCTGCTTGCCGAAAATCCTATTCCCCCGGATAAAAGCGCTTGTATCGTCTGCGTGCCACCCTGAAAAGTAATGAGCTCGGAGGTCAAGCCTTGTTTGGCAAACAGCCCTTTATCCTGCGCGACCCATAAAGGAAGCAGAGGCCCGCTGAGCCCCAGCGATCCGATTCTAATCGTCTGCTGTGCCGGCAAGCGCCCCGGTGTAATCCCTACCAGGACAATGGCCAGCGACAGTAGTAATAATAGCTTTCGCCGCCTCCATAGCGTGGGTTCCATCGTTCGACCCGTTTTTCCTTTATGCGTCCGCGCGGCCACTCCACTGATACAAATCCGCAGGAAGGTTATCTAAATAACGAGCGACGTCCTCAGCTTTCATCACGTCCGCATATTTGATGTTCATGTCCAGCAGGTTGGCTTTGTGGGATAACTGGATCCGGTCGAAGACGCCCTCCTCGACCACCGCGACAAAGTAATTTAAGGAAAACGCATCGACGACTGTTGCGCGCACGCACCCGCTTGTGGAACCGCCGGTTACGAGCAAGGTATCTACCCGGTAATCATTGAGAACACTTTGCAGCGGAGTACCAAAAAATCCGGAAGGCTTGAGTTTACGGATGACAATATCCGACGCCTGCGGCGCGATTTCGTTTACTATTTCCATTCGCTGTGAAAAGGCTTTTGTTTCGTCTTCATCGTGTCTGTGGTTTTTCCATGGCTTACGCCGGGATTCATAATTATTCTCGGCGGATAGTGTCGATCCCCCATGGTGCTGTAGAACACCACCTGTCCTTCGGCTTTGGCTTGGGCAATCCTTTCAGCATCGTCAGCGCAAGCCGCAATGACGCTGGTGAGCAAAACTGCGACAATAAAGAATAGAAACTTGCCAACGTCCGCCCAAATGGTTTCCGCCCCGCTCCGCCCAAGAATCTCCACTACCCTTTTTTTGCAAAGAGGGATTGGAATTTCACGGAGAGAATTCCCCCCTTTGAGAAAAGGACGACAAGAGGAAAATTTGAGTTTGATTTCAGCTGTTGCCATCATTTCAACTTTCTAAACGAAGTTTGAGACCCTGCCCTATTTGATCCTAGCCATTACGTCTCGACTCCACCTTTTCATGAAGCCGATCTTGTCGTCGAAGTGAACGTTGAGCCAGATTTTTTGCACTCCCATTTTTTCCAGCTCTGACAGCCTTGCAAGACACTCTTCGGGAGTTCCGGCAATGGCATAGCGACCGGCCAAATAATCTTCCAGCCCGCTCTCGCTTACCAAGCGCGCGTTGGTAGTGAGCTCGCCGGGTTTTTGATGCTCGAGATAGCTGTATCCCTGGTGGATCCGGTCGAGCACTTCACGAAACTCGGGAGGCACATGTTTATTCTGTTCGGGAAATCGCGCCAGATGGTTGGCTTTCGCGGCGAGCAGCATTCTTATTTGTGACAATGCCTCCTGCCTGCTGTTGCCTACATTGCCGCATAGTCCCCACCAGATGTCCACGTCTCTCACATTCCGGCCGGCGTTCGCAGCGCCGCGGCTTACCGCGGATAAGGCATCGGCGACAATCTCTTTCCCCACACCATCCCCGTAAATCACGCCATCGGCGTGTTGCCCGGAAAACTCGAGAGTCTTGGGACCGTGAGCAGACACGTATATGGGCATCGCAATTCCACTCCATGTGAGCTGGAACTCCGATCCCTGGTAGTGAACTTTTTCCCCCCGCATCAAGCCGCGAATAGAATTTACGAATTCAGCCAGGGTTGCGAGCTTGATTGGTTTGAGTCCGATATTGATTAGCGCGCTGTCGCCGGTTCCCACGCCCGCGAATACTCGCCCCGGAGCGAGTTCTGCCATCGTCACCAAAGCGCTGGCGGTAACTGTCGGATGCCGGGTTAGTGCATTCGTCACTCTGGGCCCGATAGTGATTCGCTTCGATGCCAGAAGACCGGCCGTGCAGCTCACGTAAAGCTCTCGATAGATGGATTGCGAGTCCACCAGCCCCACCCGCTCGAAGCCGCAATCCTCTGCGGCTCGACACCAGTCCGCCACCTCTTTGGGATGATTGGGGGCAAAGCTGATACCAAAAGTTAAAGCCATTGAGTTTTTTCTTGACGGCGCGTCGCTATTTGCCGTCATGCTTCGGCGACACGGAGATTCGTCGCTGCGCAACTTTGTCTCCCGTCTTGTAATACTCGCCACGCAACGCCATTTCCGCTTCTTCCTGCGACTCCGCATCCCACTGTCCTAAGGAGTAGCCATACCACGGCTGCTGCGGCCGCAGGGTAGGAAGGCCCAGTGCCTTCTCCCAAATTTCCTTCGCCTTCTCCATATAATGCTGGGACGGCAGAGCCACTGGCGGGAACGGTTCCTTCAAGGTCGCATTCATCATCATGACCGAATATTCCGCCGAGCGCTCTTCGGCCTCCTCCATCTTGTCCATTTCATCGCCCGCGATCCGAAATGGAGGCGCGTGTCCCTTTTCGCGTCCGGCAACGATTCGAACATCCTTGGCCGGTTCGCATCTCATCGTGATCGCCCAGTTGACTGCGTCGGCATCTTTTGGATCGATGTCCTCATCCACCGCCACCGCGTATTTACCCAGTTCTTGCCTGAAAGCTAGAACGCCATGAAGCGCGCGCCAGACCTCGTATTGCGGCGCGCCGCGGCGACATTGCACCACCACGTACCGGCGCAGGTTCACTAGCGGCTCGTACAGGCCTACTGCAGTAACCCATTCGTTGCTGGAATGCTCCTTCAAATATCGGAGCAATAGCGCCTCCATGCCGATTTCCTTGAGCTTGCTCGACTCGCTGGGAGTCACCTGGCTCAAAATCCCGACAAAGACCGGTTGCCGCCGATGGGTGATGCAGCTGATTTCGAAAAGCGGATTCATGATGCGTGGATGAATATAACCGTGGGACTCGCCGAATGCTCCTTCGGGCTCGAGGAAATCTGTGCGGATAATGCCTTCGAGAACTATCTCGGCGGTGGCCGGCACTTCCAGATCGACGGTCTTGCATTTAACCAACGGGATGGGTTGCCCCGCCAGTCCTCCCGCCACGGCGAACTCATCGACACCGTAGGGGATCTTTTGCACGGCGGCGTGAGTCACGACGGGCGGCCCGCCCACGACCAGAGCGGCTTCCAAATGTTTGCCGCGGGAAACCGCCTGCCGCCAGTGAATATTCAACTGCTGGTTGGCTTGAGGGCCCGGACAGACCCCGGTCTTTCTTCGTCCTTTTACTTGCGCTCTGTAGTTGCCTACATTGCGAACTCCGGTGTCGAGATCTTTGGTCACCCACTGGGCGCAAGTAAAATAGGGAGCGTTGTCAAAGCCCGGCGTAGATATGGGAACTGCAATTTCGTCGAGGCCCATTCCCTCTCCATCGAGTTCGTCGCCCATGTGCACTTCTTCTTGCACCGGTCCATTCTCGACCAGAATCGGTTCGATGGGGTGAGCCAGCGCGCGTTGCCACTTTTGCACGATCTCTTCCGGAGCGCAGCCCATGCCCAAGCCGTATACCCAGCGCGATGCCGCAAGTCCTCCGCACAATACTGATCCGTCATACTTGCGGCGCGCATCGACCACGTTCTCAAACAGGAACGCCTTCCGCTCCTCTTCGCGAATGCCACCGCGAAATTGCCAGCGGACGATGGGATGGATCTCTGTGTCCTTGTTGGTCGGCCGTTTGACGCGAACCAACAGGCCGCTCGCTTCGAGATTCTTTATGTGCTCGCGCACATCCATCGGCGCTTTCATAGTCAGAAATCTCCCCAACCCCTCTTTTCCAAAGAGGGGATCTCGTTACGATTGCGAATGGAGCACTAAAAAACTTCTTTCCCCTTACTTCTCATCTTTGTACCTTCCCCTTTGAATAAAGGGACACGAAAGGGGATTTAGTTTTCAGCGAGACAACTCATAGTCGCCGTATTCGTTGACGTTCAACCGCCATTCCTGCGGAATCACGATCGTCGTGGTGGGTTCTTCTACTATTGCGGCACCTTGAATTTTCGCCGCCGCATTCAATTGGCTGCCCTCATAGACGTCGGTTACCACCTTGCGGCCATCGAAAATGACTTCCCGGGTTTTTTTCCTTTTTGGAGGAGCCGGAATTTCAGCGGCGGCGCGGCCGAACCGAGGCCGCTCTGTCCGGCCGATGGCGGTGAGACGCCAGTGCAGAGCCTCAACAGATTGTCCCGGCAGGTTATACCCATAGAGCTTAAAATGCTGAGCATCAAAACTTGCTCGCAGTTGAGTGAGGTCTTCCGCCGGGGCAGCGAACGGTACCGTTACTTCATGAAATTGGCCGACGTATTTGAGATCGACGGCGTAGGAAAGAATCGTGTCCTTTGATTGCATGCCCTCTTTGGCCAATGTTTTCAGAGCCTCAACGGACATTTCTTCATAGAGCGCCGCGATCTTTGCTCGCGGGATCGTAGATAACTCGCCGGAAAAAGTGCGCACGTAATCATGCCTCAAGTCGGACAGCAGCATGCCCGCGGCGCAAAATACCGAAGCTTCCCGCGGAATTAGTAAACTGCGGATGCTCAATTCCCGCGCGATGGCGGCTGCATGAACCGCGCCGGCGCCACCGGCAACGACCAGCGTGCATTGACGCGGGTCGTAACCCTGAGCGATGGATACCAGCCGGATGGCATCGGCCATCGTGCCATTGACGATCTTGTGAATTCCCTCCGCTGCGGCGATGACATCGATGGCCAACGGCTTTGCGATGCGCTCCTCAATCCCCTTTACCGCGCCCTCTAATTTCAGCGGGAATTCGCCGCCGAGAAAATCTTCCACTCCAAGATAACCGAGAACAAGATCGGCGTCCGTAACTGTGGGCGCTTCGCCTCTGCGGTCGTAACAGATAGGGCCAGGATCCGCGCCGGCGCTCTGCGGTCCCACATGCAGCACGCCGCCTTCGTCGACCCACGCAATGCTGCCTCCGCCCGCGCCTACAGTTCGAATATCGAGAACCGGGAAAGCCGTGGCGTGCCCGCCGATTTCTCCCGTTGTGGTGAAACTCACCTCGCCGCCCTTGATGAAGGAAACATCGAAGCTGGTTCCGCCCATGTCCATGGTGATGAGATCTTTCCGGGATGCACGCTCGCCGTAAAAAATCGCTGCCACTGGCCCGCCCGCGGGTCCCGACAAAAGCGTCCTGCAAGCAAAGCGCCACGCGGTTTCCGGGGGCATTACCCCGCCGTTGGATTGCATCATTAGAAGACGTCCCTGAAATCCGGCTGACTTGAGACGTTCGGCCAACCGGCTTAAATAGCGAGATAGAATCGGCCCGACATAGGCATTGAGAACGGTCGTGCTATGTCTTTCATAGGCCCGTAGTTGCGGCAAGACCTGCGTTGACAGCGAAACATAGGCCTCGGGAAATTCCTTTTCGAGAAGCCCTGCTACTTCAAGTTCATGTTTCGGATTGAGAAAAGAAAACAAAAAGCTGACCGCTACCGATTCAACATTTGCATCCTTGAGTTCCCGAATCGCTTCCTTGGCGGCGGCGATGTCTAAGGGAGTGACTTCGCGCCCTTCACAATCCACGCGCTCTGAAACGGTAAAAGTCCGGTTCCGCGATACCAGCGGGGGCGGCGGATTCGTTTTCGAGTTGAATTGATTTTCACGGATGCCGCGCCGCATCGCAAGGATATCCCGGAACCCTTTGGTAGTAATAAAACCAGTCTTGGCGCCGGAACCGGTGAGAACCGCGTTGGTGGTGATGGTCGTCCCGTGAACGATGCGGTGAATCCGAGGAATAAAATCCCCGAAAGGCAGTCCAACTTTGAGCGCGAGCTTTTCAATACCGTTCAGAACTCCCTGGGAAGGGTCCCGCGGCGTGGTGAAGGCTTTTTCGACAACGCTACGACCATTTGAATCCACCAGCACACAATCGGTGAAGGTTCCCCCCACGTCGATCCCGACATAAAAAGATTTGCCAAAATCAGCCATTCGTTTTTCTCAACTCTAAAAAAACAAGGCTTGCTTTGCCTGTCTCATCTTTTCCCACGTCTCCGCTCTTTAGTCGCTTAACCGTTCCTTTTCAGCGCCCGATATCTGAGAGTTTCCTCGAAATCGACGATCAATTCGCGATCCTGTCTTTTCAGCGCCACCCCATAGTCTTCAAGAGCTTTTTCGACGGAAACAAAACCATTCACGACATCGTCTCTTACTTGTTCGGGGGATCTTTCGAATGGGTTGCCAAAGCCACCGCCGCCCTGGGAGATGAGCTCAAAAACGTCTCCTTGTGAAACTTCGTAGAATCGATTGACGCCTATCTCCCTTGTCTTTTCCCCTGCTCCAATCACACGCATCACCGGGAGCGAGCCGGGTTTACCGCCGAACAAGCCGAAGGAGCGCGTTTCCTCGAGCATGCCCGAACCGACGGTTACACATTGGATCTCCGGAGTCTCGACCTTCCAGCGTAGTATCGCTCCGACCCCTCCACGCCATTTTCCCGCGCCGGCGGTGTCCTGAGCAAATTCATACTTGAAGAGCCGGTAGGGATAAGCGAGCTCAAAGATTTCCGGGTCGGTCGCCCGAGAGCCGCCCATGTTGCTCACCGGACCGGTGTGATTCCATCCATCGTAACCTTCCGTGGCACCGGAACCGCCCTTGCAATTATGATGCGTGCAAACAAACGGCCGCCCTGTGCGCGGATTTTTTCCCGCGGTCATGGGCGCGCAGCGTCTTCCCCATCCGGCTTGCACCTGATCCGGAATCGCTTTCGCCAGCGCAATCCAAATCGCTTCGGTGATCGCGGCACAGGTCACCAACGTGGAAGCAGTGGTAGGGGCCGGCGGACGGCAATTCACAATCGATCCCTCGGGCGCGACGATTCGAATCAATTTTAGCGACCCGTAGTTGATCGGAATGGAGGCGCCTATGCAGGCAAAGAGCGCTTGAAAGCAAACCGAAGCGGTGTTGGCAAAAGGGCTATTGACGAAACCCTGGCTCTGCGGATCGGAACCTCCAAAATCGAAGGTCAATCTTTCTCCTTCGACCTTGACGGCAACCCGAATGCAAGGCGCATGGTCCATCTGGATTCCGTCGTTATCGACACGGCTTTCTCCGGAGTAGCTGCCATCTGGAATTCTTTTGATGGCCGAAGCCATGGCTCTTTCAGTGGCATCGATATAAGAATCGATGGCGGAATCGACAGTCTTGTGTCCGTAGCGATCGAGCAATTCGATCAGCGCTTCTTCTCCCCTGGCAGCGGCGCCAATCTGGCAATGCAAATCTCCTTCAACGAGGTGCGGACTTTTGACATTCAAGAGAATAAAGTCCCAGACATCTTTCTGATATTCTCCCTTAGAGTAGAGTTTGATCGGCGGCAAACGCAGTCCCTCTTCCCAAACCGTCTTCGCCGACGGATTATAGCCGGCCACACCTCCGCCTCCCAAATCTGCTTGATGTCCTTTGGTTACGGCCCAGAAAGCCAATTGGCCCTGATAAAAAACCGGCCGTGCGATGGTGACGTCCGGTAAATGGCTGTTTCCCTGATAGGGATCGTTACCGACGATGACGTCTCCCGGATGCAACTCGTCCGGTTTAAATCGACCGCGAATCGCCTCCAAAGCGAACGGAATGGCCCCCAGCAAAACCGGTATATAAGAAGTTTGAGCGACGAGTCGCCCTCGGCTGTCAAAAATCGCTGTGACGAAATCCCTCGACTCGCTAAAGATCGGCGAGCGAGACGTCAGCAGCATGATTTGGCCCATCTCTTTGGTGATCGCGTTCAAGCGATTCGAAATCACGGCAACCGAGATGGGATCGTCCTGTATACGATTCACAAGATCCTATTTGTCAGCCCACGATTCTCAAGCTCTTCAGATAATCGGCTTCTTCTTGCAAGCGAAGCATCGCCAGCTGTTTGGATTTGCGCACGTGATATAACGCCTGCCGCCTCGCGGCGTTCGGCTTTCCATCTCGAATCGCCACGAGAATAGCCCGGTGTTGCAGCCACGCGTCTTTTCCCCGGTCCAACTGTCCCACCACAATTCTTTGCTTGAGCACGATCCGCTCGAATACTTCTTCCAAAACCCGCTTGAGATAGGCGTTGCCGGCAATTTCGGCGATTTTGGCGTGAAAGTCGAGATCCAATAGGCGCCGCTCGCGCCGCGGGCGGCGTTCAACGTACTCGCCGTATTCTTTCAACAAAACCTGTAACTCCTGAATCTGTTCCGGGGTGACCCGCCGCGCCGCTTCTTCCGCGAGGTAAGGCTCCAACGCCTCCCTCGCTCCGTAGAGCGCCTCCATTTCCTCCACGGTAATTTCGTTGACGAAAAACCCACGGTTCCAAATTTGTTTGACATAGCCGTCCTTTACCAGGCGGCTCATGGCTTCACGAATGGGCGTCCTGCTGATGCCCATCTGTTTGGCGAGGTCTTCTATGATAATCTTTTGCCGCGGATAGATTTCGCTGCGCAGAATGAAGCCCTTGATCTTTTCGTAGGCTTCTTCGGTAAGATTTTTCCCGTTCAGGGCTTCCATAGCGTAATGCTGCTTTACTCTATTGACACTCCACAGACGGCTAATATATACGAACTAACATGCATTCTTTTATTTAAAATTGCATGTAATTGTCAAGGTTCCATTTACGAAGATTCTCATTTCACAATCAGGACAGCATTTGGGATGAATCAGGAACTCGCTGAGAAAACCGTTGCACAACTAAAAAATGCGAGCATCGACTTCGTCACCTATCTGCCGGAGACGCGGTTGAGCCGCATCTTACCCATTCTGGAGAAGGACGACTTTTTTACGTTGGTTCCCGTAGCCAGCGAAGCCGAAGCCGTCACCATCGCGTCGGGAGCGGCCCTGGTCGGCAAGCGGCCTGCTTGCTATATGGAGGCCACCGGCCTGTTCGTATCTGCTTACAACCTGCTGCTGGTGAGCATGCGGTTGGGCATTCCGCTGCTGCTCCTGATATCCCACGTGGGAAATTGCGCCGATCAAAAGAACAGTTTCCGCTTCGCGCCCACCGGTGTAAGAACGGAAGAACAGCTCAAAGCCCTGCACATCGAATACCAAGTTATGGCCAACGCCAGCGACCTAAACACGGGCATTGCCGATGCCGTGCGCATGATGCACGCGCTCAAGCAGCCTTTTGCTCTATTGTTCACCGGGGATTTTACGGTATGAATCGCCGCGCTTGCTTGGAGGCCCTCTTGCCTTTTGTAAAGGACCAATTGGTTGTCGCATCCGTCAGCGGCCAGTGGGTTTGGGGCCAATTATCAAAACATGAAGGCAATCTTCTTTTAGGATCGATGGGGAATGCTCTGGGAGTCGGTATGGGCTTGGCCTTGGGCCTTCCCCATAGACAGGTCATTGTCATTGAATCGGACGGCAGCGTTTTGCTGTCCTTGTTCAACCTCCCCACTCTGGGAACTCTCCACCCGGACAACCTGAAGGTTTTTGTGTTCGATAATGAAGCCTACAGCGGCAGCCGGATCAGCCGGCCAAGCGCCACCGCTGCAAAAACCGATATTGCCGCAATCGCGAGAGACAGTGGTATCGAGCGCGCAGTGACCGTCCGGGATTTGGGTAATTTTAACCGGGAAATGTCTTCAACGATAAAAGAACCAGGCTTGGGATTTGTCGTGGCGAAAGTGGAAGAGACTTTCGAGCATCGCAACGCTGAACGATCCGATGTCGATCTCATGGAAAACAAGTACCGGTTCGTCCGCTACGTCGAAAGAACCGAGGGCAAACCGATTTTTCTTGGACCTGGCTAATCTGGAAGCGCTTTGGAACCGAGTTTTTGAAGGAGCGACAAATCGTGGAACCGGAGCTCGCCAGCAAATTGGTCAACGGCCTGCGGTCGGCAGGCATCAATTTCGTCACCTGCCTCCCCGAAACCCGTTTGAGCCAGATTTTGCCGCTGATGCGCGAAGACAGCTTTTTTCAGCTTGCGCCTGTGGCCAGCGAAGCCGAGGGAGTTTCCATTGCTGCGGGGGCATCTCTGGGAGGGAAACAGGTCACCTGCTATATGGAGGGCACCGGGGTTTTCGTCTCGACCTACAAATCTTCTTACCGTGGCCGAACGCTTCGGCGTGCCGATGCTTCTTTTGGTTTCCTACGTTGGCAGCGTGGCGGATAAACACAATAGCTTTCACCTGGATAGAAGCCGGCGCAGCTTACTTCAAAGTGACCATCGAGGGAACAGGATTATTACACACCGCGCCTTCCCGATCGCGCAGCCCTCAAAGACACTCCCAATCCCATTGTCAAAATGTCGTTAATTATCCAAGCCATCGAAGAGTGGGCGCGCGATATGAAAAAACCATCGAGTTGAATATCCGGTAGGCGTGATGGTTCCCCGCGTCGCCATCGGCGCGATCAGAGGCGGGCTTCCTTTCAGCCCCAGTGTCAGAGTCAATAGGCTGCACTATCTACGTCGATGTGCGAGTTCCACCGTCCATGAGCTTTGCCGAGGCCGAAAAGGAATTGAAAGAGGTCATCCTGTCTCAGGGTTTCGGCGGCGACGTGCAATTGTATATGGCGCGACGAGGTTACGAAGGAAAGAACGTTGAACCTTTAGTGGCAGCGATCAGAAAATCTCACCAAGCGATCAGAGGCAAAGAGTGCCCGCCGGTGTCTACGGGAGAGATCAGTATGTGGCGGGATGTGAATGTTTTCAATGAGGTCGGAATTCCTTCAGCCACTTTTGGCTTCCCGAACAGAACCCGGATTGAGTGAGAAATTCGTCGATATCGACAACCTCGTGGACTGCGCGAAAATACGCCTTGGTGGTGCTGGATATCTGCGGGTCAGATTAGCGCAATGGGCTACCAGGGGCGGGCTATCGAGGAGCAAAGTCATGCAACGCCCCCAATATCTACCCCTGATAAAACACCGCGAGAATAATTCGTTGAACTGATCCTCAGCCTTCCCAAATCGGCTTCACATAAGTGTCAAGCCATTTCTTCGGATCTTCGAGGAATCCTTTGTCACTTACCGGAACCGGTTTCGTGTTTTTCCCGAACGCGGATTCAACCGACGTTTTTGACTTGAAATCAATGCGCGACGACTCTCGGCCGATTTTATCGATGGTCTCCTGGCCTTCCATGGAAATTAACCATTCGGCAAAAAGCTTACCCGCGTTAGGGTTCGGCGCCTTTATATAGATACCCGCTTGGCGCGGAAAGAGAACCGGCGGCACGCTCTTCACGTACTCGACAGGAGTCCCCTTCTCCTTTTCTTCCATGACATCATGGAGAAGCGCCGGCATGCAGATCGAATATTCACCCGATATGACTAGACGGAACATAGCGCTCGTGCTTTTGTGCACGGGCACGTTGAGCGCCTTGAGGCCCTTGACGAAATTGGTGAAGCGCGCGTCGTTCTTCCATTGTTCTTTGAGGCCTGCCAGCATAGAGCTAATAGGGCCCGCTCTCATGGGATCGTCCAGAGCCACAAGCCCTTTGTACTTTGGATTGGCGACCTCTTCCCAGCTTTTCGGCACGTCTCCAGCCTTGAGTTTCTTTGTATTGTAGGTCAACGCCTGAACCTGCAAACTTACAGTTGGCATAGTCGGATCGTAAAGCAATAACACACTCTTCTGGACCGTATCATAGGGAGCGATGGCTCCGGCAGCGCGCAAAACCGGCGGCGCATTATCCGAAAGAACGACGTCGAAGCTTGCCTGGCCGCCTTGAAACTCCGTCAAGACTCGCGTCACGATATTTGGATTGGTTCCCTGCCAGTAGTTCGCCTTAATGCCCGGATACCTTTTCATGAAAGCATCGGTAATGATCCGGAGATGTTCCACGTCCCACACGGAGTAGACGATCAAATTCCCTTCCTGTTGCGCCTTTGGGTAAAGCTCTTTGCTGACTTTTTCGAACGCCTTTGCGGCGTTAGCGGTGGCATTGGTCGCCGCGGCCTTCGGAACGACTTTTTCGCCGGCCTTGGTCTCCTTAACCGACTTCTCCGCCGCTTGCCCGCTATATCCGGCCAACAAGATCGCAGCGGCCGCGATCGTCAGAATCTTCCCCCTTATCTTTGACATGCTGTCATCCTCCTTTAGTGCCTGTGAATTTCGATTTCATAAGCTAAATTTCATCTTGAATGCGAACTTGGCAACTGACACAGCGATAATCAAAATAATCAGATAGATCACCCCGCCGGCGGCCGCCTCGGCCCATTGTCCGACGCGGAAATATTCGAACAGGGTGACCGGTCCGTATTCTTTGCCGGGCGAAGTGAGTAGCACAGCGACATCCACGTTACGGATCGCTTCGATAAAAATATAGAATAGCGCGCCGCCTACCGCCGGCTTTAAGATCGGCAACGTGATCTTAAAAAAAACATGTCGCCATTTCGCCCCGTGCACCCAAGCGGCCTCGTCCAATTCCTTGTGAATATTGACGATGGACCCCGACGCATTGCGAAATGCGTAAGGAAAATACGCCACGAACAACCCGAGTCCCAAGGCCCAGAGGCTGTTGTACAACGGCGTCCCCAAAAAGACGATCACAAGCCCCACCGAAAGTACCAAAGGCGGAAAAGCGAGAGGCAACGTGCCAATGAATTCAAACAGCTTCGTTCCGTAGGCCCTGGTTCGGTAGATGGTAAACGCCATCACAATGCCCGCCAGCACGGTAACTACGGCGATCGTCGTCGAAAGCACCAAAGAGTTATACAGCCCGGTAATAAAGCTGGGATGCTTCAGCACAGTGACGTAGTTTGTGAAAACCATATTCGATGGGAATTTCATAAAAGTGTCGTAGTCGAAATAGGGAATCATCGACACCACAATCAAGACTACAAAAGGAATCGCAATGCCGGCCAAAAAGTAAAGGAACACAGTTAGAAAAGTAACATATTTCCATGGACCGATGTCGATGACTTTGACCCGGTAGCCCTTTCCAGTGATGGTGGCGTAGCGTTCAGAGAACCGCGTGGCGCGAACATAGACCAGCAGTACGACCACCGACAGCGCCACCAGCACGATGCTGTAAGCGGTGGCTAATCCGGAATTGAACTCCAAGGCCATGGAATCATAGACGCGGCTGACAAAAACTTTGATGTTTCCTGGAACTCCCTGAAGCACAGGGGTTTCAAACGATCGCAAGCCGCGGAGAAAATTCAATACGAAGGCAGAGAAAAGCGCCGGTATGGCCAGAGGAAAAGTAATCTTCAACATCGTATTGGCCGGTTTACTGCCTGCGATATAGGCGCTTTCTTCCAGGGAAGGATCGAAAGACAAGAAAACGGGCAACAAAAAAAGATAACCCAACGGGACGCAGGCTAAACCAAAAACCCAGATCATGCCCGCCATGCTAAAAGCGTTGAAGGGCTGAGCCTCAATTCCGAAAAACTGTTGTAGCATGTTGTTGAGGATTCCAGATCTCGGCGCCAGCAGAAGAATCCAGGCGATGTTCTTCATAATCGGAGGCATCAGGATCGGATACAGCGGCATAAGTTCGACGAGAGTTTTCCCCGGTGTATTGGTGCGGGCAACAATCCAAGCAAGCAAAGCCCCTAATCCCGTCCCCAACGCTGCGGCGCCTCCCGCGTACACCATCGAATTACCCAACATTGGAAGAATATCGCGGTCGCCAAAAACTCTTACATAGTTCGTCAGAGTCAGGCCCACCGAGAAGCCCAACTTTCCCGTGGTCAGGCTTCTCCACAATACGATGACCACCGGTGTAATGATCGCTCCGCCGGCGATGGCGCTGGCTAGGAGGGGCACGAAGGTGCCTTGGCGGAAAACCAGTTTGATTGAATTCCAGCTGTGGGTAATCATGCTCCGTTGAAGCAAGGGATCGCGTTCGGCATGTCTTGAACCGGTGGGGTCACGAACCGACGATCAGACTGATCGCCGACTTGTCGATGGAGACAAAAATGTCTCTGGTATCTCCCTCGATTCTGATCATCGGGCAGAACTTGTGCGAAGTCACAACAATTTCCTTTGAACCGACTTGAACACGGTGGTCGGTCAGTCCGCCACGATATTCCCTGCTCGTCATCCGTCCCACAAGTACGTTGTCGGCCCGGTCTGAAAATTTCTCGTTGCTCAGTCGCACCTCGCCCGTGCGGATGACTACTTTACAAACATCACCGGGAGAGACGCTGCTTGGTGCATGGGACACAAGATTGGCGCCGCCGAAATCCGCCACCGCCACGACACAACTGCCATTGGCGACGCTGACGATTTTTCCATCCACCAGGGTCGAATGGCCGATGAAGGATGCAACGAACGGATGAGCCGGATGATTGTAGATCGCGTCGGGCGCGTCGTATTGGAGAATCCGGCCGCCTTCCATGACGATAACAGCGTCTGAAATAGTAAAAGCTTCCTCTTGATCGTGAGTGACATAGAGCGCGCTAATTCGGACTTTTTTGATCAACCGCCTGATCTCCAATCGCATCTCCTCGCGCAACTTGGCATCCAGATTACTAAGCGGCTCATCAAGCAAAATCAGCCGCGGCTCAAGGGCGAGACTGCGCGCCAAGGCCACTCGCTGCTGCTGTCCGCCGCTCAGTTGCGATGGATAGCGGTCTTCTCTTCCCTTTAGCCCGACTAGTTCCAGGGATGACAAGACTTTGCTCTTGATCTCCGCATTGGCCACTTTTCGCAGTCTGAGGCCAAAAGCGATGTTGTTGAACACCGTCATATGCGGCCACAGGGCATAGTTCTGAAATACAAAACCGATTTCTCGGCTGTACGGCGGAACAAGGATACCTTGTTCGATAGAAGTTTGGACTTTATCGGCTATGGAGATCGAGCCGGCATCGGGAAGCTCCAAGCCGGCGATGGAACGGAGGAGCGTCGTTTTGCCACAACCCGAGGGCCCCAAGAAGGAAAGGATGCCGCTGTCGAATTCAAAGGTGACATTATCGAGCGCTTTTACGTCTTTGAATCTTTTGCTCAGCCCGTCGACCTTTAGGATAGCCATGCTTTAAGTAAGTCCCATCCTGACTTGAAGTCCAAACTTAGCGGCAAAGATCATACCATGGACTGTAGCGCCACGCAGAGACTTAAAGTCTTAGTTCGTAACTTACCCTAATCCTTTTGAAAATCAAATAACAATGGCAGGCGACCATTAGTAACCAATGATCCAACAAACCCCGGAGTCTGAAGGACCAATGC
>Ga0126383_10000493_pt1 | contig 22083 bp, 22 predicted proteins | sample PanSoiMetPlot_35_FD_96882 | JGI IMG/M metagenome (GOLD analysis project Ga0126383, IMG submission 96882) | Tropical forest soil microbial communities from Panama - MetaG Plot_35 | ecosystem: Environmental > Terrestrial > Soil > Tropical forest > Bulk soil | place: Panama | collected 2016-02-17
ACTTTGCACCGGGTTGACGCTAGAGATCACTGCGACGCGGCTTGGTTCGCGCCCGGGCGGTCGCCGCAGCAGAAACGCGCTTACAAGGTTGAACATCGTCGCGTTGACGGCGATCCCTAGCGCCAAAGTAAGAACGGCGATCGCCGTGAAGCTAGGATTCTTCCGCAGGGTCCGCGCCGCGTATTAAAAGTCCTGTATCAGTCCGTCGAGGAGAGACACCCCGCGTGCTTCACAACATTCCTCCTTCGTGCGCTCGACAGCGCCAAACTCTATTCGCGCTCGCCGCCGAGCTTCCTCCCTCGGCACACCTCTGCGAGCCAAATCCTCTGTGAACGCCTCGATGTGGAACCGCAGCTCCGCATCCATCTCGCGCTCCATCCGCGACCGCCGCATCACCGAGCTAATCAGAGAACGAATTCGGCTCCACACCCTCATTTCTCCTCACTCGTACTTCAACGCAACCATTGGGTCCACCTTCATGGCCCGCCTTGCTGGGATATAGCAAGCCAGTAGCGACGCCACGGCCAGTACGGCAGTAACCCAGGAAAACGCCCAGAAGTCACTTGCGCTGATGCCAGCGAGCAAGTTCGCTTCCAGCCGGGCCAGTCCGTAGGCGCACGGCAGCCCAGTTGCAAATCCCAGGACCATGAGCAGAACACCACGCCGAAGGACCAGGCGCACGACGTCCCTGTAACCAGCGCCGACTACTATGCGCACACCGATTTCATGTGTGCGTTCCACGACAGAGTAGGCCATGACTCCGTACACGCCGATCGAAGCAAGTAACAACGCAAGCAAGCCGGCGGCCGCCATCATGGCAGCAACGTAGGCAATGGGGAGCGTGTTGTCGCGGATTACCCGGTCCAAGCTCTCGGTATTAAAGATGGGCTGGTCGCGGCTCACGCGGGTCACGGCCAAACGAGCGGCGGGAACCAATGAGGCGGGATCCCCTTCGGTACGCAAGCCAAAAGCCACATAGTACGGCGGCGCCTGACGGTACGGCCGGTAAACTACGGGCTCCGGCATTGAGGCTGACCAATTGTATTTGATATCTCTCACAACCCCGACAATGGTTAACCACGATTCGGAACTGCTCTCCGCGCCCGTCTTGATGCGATGGCCTAGCGGGCTTTCGCTTGGGAAGTACAGCCGAGCGAATCGTTCGCTGACGATAGCAACGAGACGTGACTCCGCGCCGTCAAGATCGTTGAAAGGTCGGCCTTCCCGGAGAGCCACGCCCATGGTCTCAAAGTAGTTCGCGCTGATATCTTTCATGACGGCAAACCGCTGAGCGCCCGCATCGGTGACTGGCTGGCCCTCGATGCTGAAAGTCCCGTCGTTCATCAAACCGGAAAAGGGAAAACCTGTGACCAGCGCTGCCGAGCGGACCCCGGGGAGCGCGGAAAGCTCTTGAAGCGTTTGGTCATAGAATGCGGCGCGGCGGTGCGGGTCCTTGTAGGTGGGAGAATCCGGTAGGACAAGCCGCAAAGCGAGCAGGCTCTCCGGCTGGAAGCGGCGATTGGTATCGAGGAGAGTACGAAAGCCCTTTACCATCAGCCCCGAGCCAATCATAAGAATCAGGGCCAGCGACACTTGAGCGACCACGATAGCGCTGCGCACACGGTGGCGGGAACCGCCATCGGAACTGTTCTTCACCCCTTCCTTTAGCACAGCGTTTAAGTCTGGCCTCCGACTTTGAAGTGCTGGCGCAAGACCGGCAAGGATTCCCGCGGTCGCGGCCACTACCATAGCGAATAGGAAAACCATTGCGTCCAAGCGAATCTGATCCCATCCGGCGACGAAGCGCTCGAGCTCCGGTGGCATGTTCGCCAGAAATAAATAGATGGCCCACTTTGCCAACAAGAGGCCGACGATTGAGCCCAGCAGCCCGAGGACCAGGCTTTCACAGAGCAACTGGCGCGCGACCCGCCACCGGCCGGCGCCAAGTGCAGCTCGCACGGCGATCTCCTTGCGTCGCCCCGTCGCCCGCGCGAGGAGCAGATTCGCCACATTGGCACAGGCGATGAGGAGCACGAGGCCGGCCGTTCCCATGAGCAAAAACATGAACGGTGCGCTGCCGTGAAATACGGCGTAGTCACGCAAGGGAATGACCTGCACCGTCCAATTGCGGTTGGCCTCGGGATACTGCCGGGAGAGTCGCCCTGAGATGGTTTTCATCTCCGCAAAGGCCTGTTCCCGCGCTATTCCAGGTTTGAGGTGGGCCATCACCTGCAAGAACCGGTCCTGGCGATTCCGCCGCGCCTGGGGTTCGAGTGCAAGCGGCAGCCAAAGCTCGACGCTCTGCGGGAATTTGCAGCCTTTGTCCATTACGCCCACGACCGTGTAGGCGCTTCCGTCGATCCGAACTGTTTTTCCAATAGCATTCGCATCGCTGCCAAACTCGCGCTCCCACAGGCCCCGCGTGAGAATAAGTTCCTTTTCATGTCCGGGTTGATCTTCGTCCGGCAAGAAGATTCGGCCCAAGAGAGGTTTCACTCCGAGGGCTTCAAAGAATCCTGCTGAAACTCGAATCCCCTGGGCTGTAAAAGGCACGCTCCCTGCGTTTAGATTCACACTCCCCCAGTCGAACGCGGAAACATGATCGAAGGAATGACTTTGCGATACCCAGTCGAGATAGTTTGCCGGTGAAACACGGATGGTATCGTTCCGGTCATTTGCTTGCAGCTCGCCAACGGCTACCAGGCGATCCTCCTGGGGTAGGGCCAGTGGCTTAAGGAGAAAACCTTGCGCCACACTGAAAATCGCAGCATTGGCGCCGATGCCGATGCCCAGCGTCAGCACCCCTACAGCAGTAAACCCGGGATTCTTGCGCAGCATGCGCAAGGCGAAGCGCAAATCTTGGAGGACGCTGTCAAGGAAGCTCACTCCCCGCGCGTCGCGGCATTCTTCCTTCGCGCGCTCGATGCCCCCAAATTCAATGCGCGCCCGCCGCAGCGCCTCTTCGCACGGCACCCCACTGCGCACCAAGTCCTCAGCGAACGACTCGATGTGAAATCGTATCTCCGCATCCATCTCGCGCTCCATCCGCGAACGTTTCAGGAGCGCTCGCAACCACCAACGAACTCGGCTCCACATCCTCATACTTCCCCAGGTGTGCTTTGCAGAATTCCAGCAATGACGTCGGCCATGCGGTTCCACTTCTCGGCTTCTGTTTGTAGTTTGCGTTTGCCCGCCGCCGTTAGCCGGTAGTATTTCGCCTTGCGCTTGTTCTCCGACTCGCCCCACTCGCTGGTAATCCACCCTTGATGTTCCAGGCGATACAGCGCGGGATACAGCGAGCCTTGTTGAATCTCCAGGCGATCCTTCGAAATCTGCTGGATGCGCAGCAAGACTCCATAACCGTGCAAAGGTCCCAGGGACACGGCCTTGAGAATCAGCATGTCCAGCGTGCCCTGCAGGAGCTCCATCTGTTTTTTGTCCATCAAAGCGGTCTCTCCTAGATAGCCTAGGAATCTACCGCCTCTCTCCTAGACTGTCAAGGAGAATCGTTGCGCGGAAATCGAAATCGCGAAGCAGTCTCCGAGGCCGTCCTGGGTTCTTTTGTTAAATGCCACAGCTCCCACACTCCAAAAGCTGCGATCTTTTACATTTTGGGCAAATCTAAAGCCAGACGATCAGGTTTTCAGGATGCAAGCTGATTGGAAAGCGTCCGCAAGTCCAGCCGCCACCGAGCCAATTCAAGTCATTAATAACGAAGGCGCAGGTCAGGAATGCAAGGAGGGCCAGCCGAGCACGTTTCGAATGGAAATGACAATCTCTCTCAGTTGGATCTTCAACGAAACCATCAGTTCCCCGGAGTCTTCAATCTCGCCGAGAAATTCGCCCAACGCGTTGGTCCTGAGGGTGACGAAATTCTGGCGGAAGTTCCAAAGCGTGACCCTGACACCGCGGCGAAAGAAGGCAGGAAAGCTCGTGTCCAGCAATTGCCCAGTGATCATCAGCCGGTTGGATTCCCGACGTTTCTCGATACGAAGATCAAGCTCGAGCGGCTCCGCTCGATAGAGCAAGTGCCTTTGAGGATGCGTCGTCGACCGCGCGCCAAGTGCCGCTGCCGCAAAACTGTCGAACAGAAGCTCAATCTGCGGCTGCGGTTCGCCGCGCCCCGGCTTGTTTCTCAAACGAACCGGGCGCTTAACTGGCACTGATGAAGTCCGGGGTGGGTAGCGCATTTGCTGGGTTAAGCGCATCGCTCGGGATCTCGCCTATCTTGTAGTGTCCTAAACCGGAGCGTTCGTTGCGCGGAAAAGTGCGATTTCCTCCGCACCGTCCCTTATTCGGAACGAAACTCCTCAAACCTAAGACACTCGTGTAATGGTGAAAACGTGAAACGGGCCTAGATACAGGGGTGTTTGATGGCCACTAAAATACCGAAAGCGCGTTCCTTTCATGTCAAACTTTCCTCACGGTGAGAAAATGCGATAAATGTTTCGCCGCACGGATGTCGAGACCTGCCGTTTTTAAGACGTTTTCTGCTTTGAGTACCACATCAGAAGGAGGCAGTTAGCCAGCTCCGGGTAGCGGAGAGTCGGAGGTGCGGCAGCGATTACTTGCGTGGTGGCATCGTCTCCGCAAGCCACTCGGCCACTCGTTTCCACAGATCCAGCACGTTTGTGCGGTTGGAGATCGTGTGCCCTTCACCTTGGTACCGTACGAACTCCGCGCGCTTGTCCTGTCTCAATAGGGCGGTAAAGAACTCTTCGTCCTGTTGAATCGGAATAAAGTCGACATCGCCGTGAATCAGCATCAGTGGCGTCTCTACTTTGTCCGCCCTCAGAACTGCACTTCCCGCGCGATAAGAATCGGCATCGACCCACGGTGGGCCCCCGAGACCGGCGTAGCCTTTCTCCATTTGCAGCATTCGCAGCACTTGGCCTCTTTCCGGAGGTCCTGCATCACCATAACGGTACTGGCCGTAAAACGTTCCGTAGAGACTTACGAGATCCGAGAAGCCCGCACTCTCAATTGCCGAGCGAAACCGATTTGTTTCCGTAATTAACCCAAGAGTTGCAAAGCCTCCATCGCTTTGGCCGGCCACACCTATCCGCTCGGGATCGGCTATACCACGCGCAATGACAGCATCCACTGCTCGAAGCACGCCATCGGGCAAAGCCTTGAGTTTGTCGGACTGGTTCTTGGCGGTTGGCATGCTTGGCAACAGTACTGCGTAGCCGGGGCTGCGAAGAGCTGCGGATGCGCCCAAAAATATGTCGTGTAAACCGAAAAATCAGACGGCTCCTTGGCACCGTACCTCGCGCCAGGGTAAACAATTGTGACCATGGGTAGCTTCGTGCCTTCTGAATAGTCCGGCGGGAGTAACAGCCACGCTGTCAGCGCAGCGCCATCGGCTGCCTTATAAGGAACCAATTCCGCTTTGCCGGTATTGATCTCTCGCATCCATTCATTCGCATGCCAGATCTCTGTGCATGAAGATTTGGACTGTGCGCTCCCGCCACAGAGCCACAAATGCGATCCATCGGAAGCGTTCGCCCTGTAGAGCGCCGCGCCTCCGACAGGCGCGGCGGAGAGCAGGGTCGCCTCAGCCCGGGGAGGTGTTGCATTCGGGTCAGCCTTCGGAGTCGGCTTCGGCGTTGGCCCTGGCATCAAGGACGCCGCAACCTCTTGTCCAGATTGCTCTTCGATCACGTGAACGGCGGTCCCTCGGTTGACAGCCATGTAAGCTGTGTCTACATCGGGCGACGCCAGCGCAGAATAGGATGAGACCGCTTGGCCGGGAACACCGGGGTCCTCCTGATTGAATTTCACAAAACGCCCATCGGAAGAGACGCTTAGATTGTGGATTCGTCCGTGCGCCAGCGTTCTGGTGGCCCTGGTCTTGACATTGACAACAACGAGACGCCCCGATGGTTCCTCCCGCTCAGTGTAATGCCCCGATTCCAGTACCGACACGGATGCTGATCGCCCATCTACTGCGCGCTTCCATTCGGCCGCTGCATTAGGGCCGAGCAAAATTTCCGTGTAGAGGGTCCCGCTTTTCCTTGCTCGTATGTCCCAAGCAAGCAATGCGATGTCATCCTCGTTTACCCACGCCATCGCCTGGTCGTCGAAAAAACCAGCGCGTATATCCAACTCCCGCAACGGGGATGCCGCATTCTCGCCAGCCGTCCAAATCCAAACTCGAACCGATGCGTTCGGGTCGGCCGAAAGAAATGCGAGTCTCCTTCCCCTTGGCGACCATCTTGCGTCGAAGAAGCCAAGGTATGCGGCCGCGCTTGAGTTCAGGGTACGGAGGGCGCGGCTTCTCACGTTGAGCAATGCGATGTCGTTGGATATTTCACTGCCTAGCCTGCGACCCGGCCGGGTCGATTCGATTGTGGCGTAGAGCCCATCAGGTGACCATGCGATCGCGTTGACTCGCCGGACGCGAAAAAGATCCTCGGGTTGGAACCTTCGTTGCGCCAGCGTTTGCTGGGAGGCGAGATTCAGCTGCGCCGCTACAAGAGCCGTAAGCGTGATCGCCGTAAGCAGTAGACTGATTGTTTGTTTCATTGCAACTCAGCTAGTACGCCCACGAGCGGCCATCTATAGGTTGCCATCGCCGCCCAGCTTTTCCCCGACGCGGTCGTGGGAGATGGTCGTCCAACGAACGACTGGGCTCCGCCATTTTGGCGAGCATCTTACCAGACTCCGCGCGCAACAGATTGCGCATCGTCCGTCACGATTCGCCCAAAACCTTGCGGTTCTCCTTTATGCTTTACTCATGCGCTATGTGCTTGGCTTGGACGGCGGCGGCACTAAAACCGAATGCATCCTCATAAACGAAACGGGCGCAATGCTCGCGCGCTCCCGCTCCGGCGCCTCCAATGCTGTCAATGTTGGCGCGAAAACCTCCGCCGCGGCGCTTGCAGAAGCGGGCATGCAGGCGCTGCGCTCCGCGGAAAAGCAACCTGCCAGTGTCGCTTTTGTTCTTGCGGGGATCTCTGGTGCAGGCGAGCCGACCGTCCAGATGGAAATCAAATCCCTTCTTCAACCCAGCTTTCCCAACGCTTCGATGGTGATCACCAGCGACCTGCCGCTCACACTGGCTGCGACAGGCGAAATACCCGGCGTCGTCGTGATTGCCGGAACAGGGTCCGCGGTCCTGGGAAGGACCGCACTCTTGAAGCTGGCCCGCGCTGGCGGATTCGGGCCAATCATCGGCGATCCGGGCAGCGCCAGCGACATTGGCCGAGAGGCTGTTGGCCGTTGCTTCCAAAAATTCCTGAACAAGGAAAAGTTTCCGTTGACGGATGAAATCCTTCACACCTTCGATTGCACGTGGCCCGAATTCGTCGACCTCGCTCGCGAGCAGCCTACGGTCGTCTTTCCCAAAATATTCCCCCTCGTTGCGAAAGCAGCCGAATCAGGCGACATGGCGGCCCGTGCTATCTTGTCGATGGCCGCATTTAGTCTGTTAGATCAAGTCCAGGAAGTAGTTCGCCAACTCCGGTTGCAGAATACGAGTTTCTTTCTCGCAAAAACCGGCGGAGTGTTTGATGGCAGCCCACTTCTAAATCAAAACTTTGACGCGCTTGTTGGGAGGCTGTTTCCGAAGGCGCGGATTGGCCCGCTCCCTCGGCCAGTTGCCGAATCGGCAGCGCTCCTCGCGTGCGACGCCTTGACGGGATCGCTGCAAATCCCCGAAAGTTAATTCATGCCCGAGTCCGTGGCACCCGAACCTGCTGCCCCTGAACGTGTTGCGAAGGACCGAGAACGCGCCGCCGTCGCCACGGCCGATGAACTTGCTGCGTTCTTACGCCATTCCTCCGCCGATGTTCTCCTCGCGCTGCTCGACAATCCCGCGCTCGACGAGGCGCACTTGTGCCTCCTCCTCGAACGTAAAGATCTTCCCGGCGCAGTCCTCGAAGAAGTGGGCAAGCGCAAGCCTCTGCTCAAAAGCTACCGCGTCAAAAAGGGGCTTTGCTTTCACCCGCGTGGCCCGCGCCTCGCTACTCTGCGGCTGGTTCGCGACCTCTATCTGATGGATTTGGTCCAACTCGCCCTTTCGCCGGCCGTTCCAGCCGAGCTGAAACGCAACGCCGAAGAGCAACTTCTTGCGCGCCTTCCGCAAATTCCGCTTGGCCAGAAAATCACTCTGGCGCGCCGCGGCCCTGCTCGCGTTGCTGGCGCGCTACTGACAGAGGGTCATCCGCAAGTGCTCTCCGTGGTCCTTGACAATCCCTACTTGACCGAAGCGCAAGTCCTGAAAGCTCTCTCGCGCGAAAAACTTCCCTCCCCCGTGGTTCCCGCCATCATTCGTCATCGCAAGTGGTCTATCTCTTATAGCATTCGCATCGCGCTTCTGCGCCAGCCTTCCGCGCCCCTGGCCGCGATTCTTTCCTACCTGCCACAACTCACCGTTTCCGACCTCCGCGAACTCGCCGCGCCCGGCGTGGTTCCCGAAACCTTGCGCCGCTACATCCAAGCCGAAGTGCAACGCCGTCTTAGCTCTGGTTCTTCCAGGGGTTCCCGCCCGTCCAAAGACTCATGACATTTTCACGTAAAAGGGCGGGCATCCGCCTTTCTTGGCTTCTTTCACGGTTACTCGTTACGAATCACGAGTCACCAAGCGGCTCCTTCTTCGAATAACTTAACCCTTCGGCCATGATTGCCGGGAACAATACGCCATCCTCTGGTGTCGTAGGTCTTGTGCCAGTGTTTATCGTATGCTTAGAACGTCCGTCCGGCGATTTGTCCTCGGCGCCGCAGCCCGTTATCCCTGCCAGGGGGTGCCAACCACGAAATGAGCTTGGCGGATCAACCATCCCGGCGCTTGGAACGCCGCCGGGCGCCGCGCTACGCGTTTCGCGCCGGCCTCGAGATCGAATGGGGCTCTGCCGTCCTGCGCGGCAACACGCGCGACATCAGTTCGAACGGAATGTTCATCGAAGTGCCCGATACGCTGTGGGTTGGCGCCGGCTTCACTGCGCGACTGCATCTTCCTCAGCCCGTCAGACTCAATTGCCTGGTGAAACGCGTCGAGCCCGGCCGTGGCATGGGCGTCTCCGTGGCCCTAGCCGAGTCCGAAAGCCAGAAAGTTTACAGAGATCTTCTTTCATCCCTCGCTCCCCCCGGCGTTTGAAGCGGCTTATACTAAACTGGACCCTGTGTCGCGAAACCGTGTGCGCGCATTCGGTTGAGTCCCTGCACTCGAATACAATCGCGATGGGATCGCGTGTGGGGAGCACGACGCGCAAGGATCCGCGAGCGTGCTGGTTTGAACGGACGCATCGCGCTACGAAATAAGATGAGTATGACACGCTGCCTTGACTGCGGTTCACCGCGCACCGCGGATCAGTGTCCCACGTGCGGGCTCACTTCCGCGGCGGCGGAAGTGATGTTTCGCCGGCGATTTATGAAGCGCACTGGCATTTTCCTTGCCGGGTCGCTCATGTTTCCATATATCAGTCAGATTTATCCGCCGCTCGACCTCGATCTGATGCTGATATTTTTTGGCGTGATCTTCTTCGTGGTGCTGGCGATTGCCGTGGTGCTCGAGCGCCGCGCGCGCAAACGCCAGGAACTCGAAGTGTTGAAGCACATCTTCGCGGGGTTCATCCTCTTGCCGTGGATTCTCGCCGCTACTCTCTTCGTGAACGGAAGGCTCGATTCGCAAAAGAACCTGATCGATATCAATGCGACGGTCTACAGTCGCTACAACATGCCGGGAGTCGTTCTTCGCATGCGCCGTCTGGTCGTGCGTTCCTGGCGCAACCCGGGAAAATACGAGCGTCTGGCGGTGGATTCCGACGACTATGACCGCTTCAAGCCCGGCGACCAAGTCGTCGTCGCCGTCGAACCGGGCGCCTTGGGCATTCCGTGGTACTACGGCATCTACCGCCGATGAAAGCCAATCACTTTCTCTGGTCTCAAGTTCCTCCCCAATCTTTCAAAGTCTGGGCAGCTCGGGCGCAGCAAGCTGCGCCCCTACAAAAGAATTCAGTAGGCTGGCTGGCCGTTCATCTTCAGCGGGATTTGCAGTTGCAGGACGGAGCCGCCTTTGCCGAGGCGGAATGACACTTGCTGCATCGGGCCGATGTCGCGCGTCTTCCATTCTGGAGTTTCGAGCGGTTCGCTGGGCTTGTCTGCGAGCGACCATTCGACATTGTCGCCCGCTGGCTTCACTGTTTGCGGATCGATCTCGTAGACCTCCTCGTCCTTCACGCTCACCAGCAAATAGCGCTTCCAGAGGCGCACCAGCAATAGTCCCTTCTTCTCCGTGTGATACATGCTCCACGATTTCGGTGCTTCATCATTGAATTTCACAATCGCAAATTCCACCGATTTCCATACTGACTTCTGTGCTGCCTGAAGACCGTGACCGAGACTGAAAACAGTCAGCAAAGCTCCGAGCACGAAAGCCGTGCGATGGAGCCTCATTCCATTGACGCCGTGACGAACCACATGAACACCATCGCAAGCGAAATGAGCCACGCGGGCCATCTCCGTCTTCCCTTGCCGCGGAGGCCCAGGACGAGAAGCAGGCCCACACCATAACAGCGGATCAGGAACCGGTCGTAGAAGGGAAATGGCCTGATCGCCACTGCCCACAGAGCCAAAGCAAACCAGAGCAGTGCCGCTAGTCCCCCCAAATTGAAAGCTCCAAAAGCTAGTGAACTTCCCCATCGAGGATCAAACTTTGTTTCTGATCCCCACCATCTTGCAACTGACCGCAAGAGACTCATGGGCATGAGAACTAAGAGACTCAAACAGATCGGGATGAGGATGGACCAAATGAGGCTCACCGCTTTACCTCGGAGAAGGAGTTGTCGAGGAGGCGGATGGCTTCGTCGACGTCGGGCTTGGTGGTGTTGAGCATGGGGGCCAAGCGGAGAACGTTGCCGTAGAGACCGCCTTTGCCGATGAGCAGGCCGTTTTGGCGGGCGCGCTCCATCACCTGCGTGGTAGCTTCGGGAGCAGGCTCTTTGGTCTTGCGATCTTTCACGAGTTCGAGAGCTTGCATCAAGCCCATGCCACGCACGTCACCGATAAGCGTATGCTTTTGCTGCAGCTCTTCGAGCTTGCTGCGGAAATAGTTGCCGACCACGTGCGCGTTCTCAAGCAGATTCTCTTCCTCGATCAGTTCGATGGTGGCTTTGGCGGCAACGCTGGTGACGGGATTTCCGCCAAACGTCGCGATGTTTGCGCCTTGAAAGCTGCGGGCGATTTCCGGCGTGGTGACTGTGAGGCCGATGGGCACGCCATTGGCCATGCCTTTCGCGCTGGTGATCATATCCGGCAAGACTTCCCACTGTTCAATGCCGAACCATTTCTTGCCGGTGCGGCCCCAGCCGGTTTGCACTTCGTCGGTGATGAACAGCGCGCTATATTGCTTCACGATTTTGAAGACGATTTTGAAATATTCCTTGGGCGGAGTGATGAAGCCGCCGACGCCCTGAATCGGCTCGGCGATGAATGCGGCGATGTTTCCGCTTGTTCCGGTTTGAATGAGATTCTCGACGTCACCCGCGCACGCGACTTCACAATCGGGATACTTCAAGTGCAGAGGGCAGCGGTAGCAGTAGGCATTCACGGCATGCGAAATGCCTACGCCAATCACTCCGCCTTTGCGATAGTTCGAGTGCGCGGTGACGCCTTTCGCCAGGGCGGAGCCGCCGGAGTAAGCGTGCCGCAGCGCGACGACGTCGAAATTTCCCGTGGACATGCGTGCGAGGAGAATCGCGGCTTCGTTGGCTTCCGTGCCGGAGTTGGTGAAGAAGCTTTGCTTCAGATTGCCGGGAGTAATCTGCGCAACTTTTTCGGCGAGCGCGACGATGTGTTCATTGGGATAGAGCGTGGAGGTGTGCTGCAGACGGTGCACCTGCCCGGCAACTTTGCCGGAAACTTTGGGATTGCAGTGGCCGACGGAAACGGTGAGGATGCCACCGAAGAAGTCGAGATATTTGTTGCCGTCGAGGTCCCAGAGGTATTGCATCTCGCCGCGGTCGGCGACCAGCGGCCGCTCGAAGTAGTTGGTCACCGAGGGCCACAGGTATTTCCTGTGCTTGGCGACGATTTCGTCGCTGCGCGCGCTGCGGGCGAGCTGCGAAGCGGGGACCGAATGAGCGGGAGTGGTCATCGACGAGTCCTTGCGTAAATTTGATACGTCGAGTGTACGACAGAAAAGAGGCAAACTCACCGTTAGTTGAACAAGTTTGCTAGAAAAAAGCCCTATGCATGGAAGGGTCGAAGTTTTCCATCGACCAAACGTCCGACTTTTCTTCTATGATGGTGGCTTGTACCGCTACGTTCCAGACTCGAATGACAACACGGTACGGGCCTATTCGATCAAGCAGAATGGCTCGCTAAGCGCGGTGTCGGGCTCGCCGTTTGCAGCGACGGGAGCCGAGGACGTGCTGAGCATTCTGTAAGGAACGGCCCAAGGAAAAGATTCCTGTCTTTGGTGGCCAGCCGAGAATGTGCTCTTCATACTGGAAATTTCAAAGCAGTTACGATGCGGATACCGCTTGAATCCCGACACCGAGCCGTAGCAGACTCGTTCAGCAATTGCGAAGAATCAAATCCCGAGTCAATTCACGGAAGAGAGAAACCGGATGGCGAAGGAAATTGCGCAGCCCCACGGGGTCATGGAGGGCCAGGGCGTCTATAATCGGTACGCCAAACTGCCTGCTGGAGGCGCGGCGCTGGCGATGCCGCTTCTGGAAAAGGCGGCTCGGTGCGTCGAACTCGGCGGAGGCAATCAAGCCATCGTTGTTGTTGATTACGGATCATCGCAGGGGAAAAACTCGATGATCCCCGTGCAAATCGCCATTCAAGGTCTGCGGCAGCGCTGCGGGCCAAGCCGACCTATTGCGGTTTTTCACGTGGATCAGCCATCAAATGATTTCAATGCGCTGTTCGCGGTGTTGGATGCTGATCCGGACCGGTATGTGGCCGGTGACGCAAACGTGTTTCCATCTGCGATTGGGCGGTCATTCTACGAGAACGTGCTGCCGCCTGGTTCGGTACATCTGGGATGGTGCTCGTATGCGGCAGTGTGGCTTAGCCGAGTGCCCGCGCTGATTCCTGGTCACTTCATACCATTCCGCAGTACAGGAGTGGTGCGCGCAGAATTCGACCGTCACGCGGCGGAGGACTGGGAGACCTTCCTTACGTTGCGTGCGCGAGAATTGCGTTCTGGCGGGTGCTTGGTCGTTGTGCTTCCGGCTCTCGCTGATGACGGCGCGTCCGGGTTCGAGAATATTATGGATGAGGCCAACGCCGTGCTCGGCGACATGGTGGCGGAGGGGTCCATTACGTCCGAAGAACGCGGAAGAATGGCGCTGGGAACTTGTCCTCGGCGGAAAGGGGACCTTCTGGTCCCTTTTGCGCGCGGCGGCCATTTTCAAAGCCTAAGTGTGGAAGACATCGAGGTCTTCAAGCTTCCGGATGCGGTGTGGACAGAGTACGAACGAGACGGAAACAAGGAATCTCTCGCAATGAAACACGCCCTATTCTTTCGTTCGGTCTTCATGCCCAGCCTTGCTTCGGCGCTCGACCGGGTTCGCGCGGGCGAAACGGATGCGGTTCGCATGTTTGGCGATCGCTTGCAGAGTGGCCTGATGCGACGTTTAGCGAGTCAGCCAAGAGCCTTGCATTCCTTGGTCCAAACGATTGTTCTTGCTAAAGGTGAGGTATGAACACGCTGGTGCAAGACTTGGGCTATGCGGCGCGGATGCTGAGGCTGTCGCCGGGGTTTGCGGCCATCGCAATTTTGACGCTTGCGCTGGGGATTGGGGCGAACACGGCGTTGTTTTCGGTGGTGAATGGCGTGCTGTTGAATCCGCTGGCGTACCCACAGTCGGGGCAGCTTGTGGCGATTTATGGAAAGACTACGGGAGTAGAGCACGTGCCGGTCTCTTATCTGAATTTCCTGGATTGGCAGCGCGACTCGAAAACGTTTTCTTCCATGGCCATCTATCGCAACCAGGACTACACGCTCACCGGCACGGGCGAGGGAGAACGCTTGCGGGCGTACATGATCTCTGCGGATTTTTTCTTGACGCTCGGCGTGGCGCCGATTGCTGGGCGCACTTTTCGCCCCGATGACGATCAGGTGGGAGCTGCGCCGGTGGTGATTCTTGGCGGAAGCTTCTGGAAACGCAAATTAGCGTCTTCACAAGAGATTATTGGGAAAACGATGACGTTGAACGGAGCCTCCTACACGGTGGTGGGCGTGATTCCGCCGGGCTTCACGTTTTATGGGCAAGACCGGGACGTGTACACGCCGATTGGGCAGTGGAGTGATCCATCGTTTCGCGACCGGAGAGTGGACTTGAGCGCGCACGCGGTGGGCCGTCTGCGGCCGCGGTTCACACTGGCGCAAGCGAAAGCCGAAATGGACGACCTCGCGAAGAATCAGGCAGCGGCGTACGCGGAATCGAACAAGGGTGTGGGCGTCATGCTCGTTGCGATGAAGGAGGACGTTGTCGGAAATGTGCAGCCGTTCCTGATTCTGCTTTTGGCGGCGGTGGGTTTCCTGCTGCTGATTGCGTGCGCGAATGTGGCAAACCTACTGCTGGCGCGAGCGACAGGTCGGACACGCGAGTTTGCGATTCGCGCGTCATTGGGAGCGAGCCATGCACGCGTGGTGCGCCAGCTTCTGACAGAAAGCGTTCTTCTCGCGGGCTTCGGCGGGGCCCTGGGGCTCCTGCTTTCGGTTTGCGGAACGAAGGCAGTGCTGGGTACTTTGCCAGGAGCTTTGCCCCGCGCGAACGAAGTGTCGCTTGATTGGCGTGTGCTGGTATTCACCATCGCGTTGTCGCTGTTGTCGGGAATTGTTTTTGGCCTGGTTCCGGCTCTGAAGACTTCGCGCGTGGATTTGCAGGAGGTGCTTAAGGAGGGTGGCCGTGGGTCAAGCGGCGCACGGCACCGGCTACCAGGAATTTTTGTCGCTGGTGAAGTAGCAATGGCGCTGGTGTTGCTGGTTGGCGCAGGGTTGATGGTGCGGAGCCTCGCGGCGCTATGGCGCGTAAACCCGGGATTCAATCCGAACCACGCTATCACGTTCGCGTTGTCTATGCCAGCGAATGCGGCAACGACTTCTGCGGAAACGCGCGCGCGGCTGCGGCAATTCGACGACAAAATGCACGCCATTCCCGGAGTGCAAGCCGTTTCCGTCACGCTGGGCTCGCGGCCGATGATTCATGATTCCTCGCTGCCGTTCTGGATCGAAGGCCAGCCGAAGCCCGCCGAGCTGCAAGAGATGCCTCAGGCGATGTTTTATCTGGTGGAAGCGGGTTTCCAGCAAGCGATGGGGATCAAGCTGGTGCGCGGCCGGTTCATCACGGCGCAGGACGACGAGCATGCGCCGGCGGTGATTGATATTGACGATGTTCTTGCCCGGACCTATTTTCCGAACGAGGATCCCGTTGGCAAGCGCGTTCATCTTGCGTCGTTCGACGTGACGGCGGAAATTGTCGGTGTGGTCGGGCACGTCAAACAGTGGGGGCTCGGGGCGGAGCCAAAAACGTCTATCCAGGCGCAGTGTGACTTTCCGTTCATGCAGCTTCCGGAGAAATTGATGCCGCTGGTGGCGGATTCTGTGGCGGTGGTGTTGCGCACGCAAGGAGATCCAACCGCGGTGATGGGTTACGTTCGCCGCGCCGTGCAAGAAATGGATGCGCGCGAGGTGGTGTACAACGTGCTGACGATGGATGAAGTGGTATCGAGTTCGTTTGCGGCGCGCAGGCTTTCGATGATTCTGCTGAGCGTGTTTGCAGCGCTGGCGCTGGCACTTGCCTGCGTGGGAATCTACGGCGTGATTTCGTATCTGGTAGGACAGCGGACGCACGAAATCGGCGTGCGCATGGCGCTCGGCGCGGAAGACCGCGATGTGATGCGCCTGGTGATTGGACACGGGGCGCGAATGGCGTTGCTTGGAGTGGTGATTGGCACGTTGGCCGCGCTGGGGCTGACGCGGTTGATGGCGAATCAGTTGTTTGGCGTGAACGCGCACGATCCCTTGACGTTCGTTGGTGTGGGTGTGCTGTTGATGATTGTTGCAGTGGCGGCGTGCTATGTTCCGGCGCGTCGGGCGGTGCGCGTGGATCCGATGGTCGCGCTGCGGTGCGAATAGCTTTCTACGCGAACGTAGCGAGGGCGTTGGGCTTCTTCTGCTTAGAGGCGAAGGACGCGGTCAGGAATTGCAGGAACGGGACCATGATGCGGAAGCGGTCGACGATTTCCTTGTAGAGTTTGGGCGAAGTGGCAAGGCTGGGCGGAAGCTCCTTGTAAAGGATGTAGTACTTGTAACGCAGCAAGTCGGCGGCGGGATGGTCGGCGGGGAATCCGCGAGGAACGCGGGAGAGTTGAGCGCCCTCGAGGTTGCCGAGCTGTTTGCGCAGCGGGCGTGCGGCGAGGATGCGGCAACATTCTTCGTGACGTTCGGCGATGCGCTGGCGAATGGCCAATAAGACCTCCGGTTCGGGCATGTACACGCCTCCGCCGACAGCGACCCCCTTGTGCGAAATCGCGAAGTAGTAGCCGCCCTGATGGTGGGGTGCGCCGCTGCGTCGGAACGTGGCGGCGATTTGCTCCTTGTAGGGCTTCTTGTCCTTGCTGAACCGGACGTCGCGATAGATGCGAAAGATGGCCTTGTCCGGGTCGGTTTCGTATTCCGGAGCGAAATCGTGGAGAGCGAGGTTCAGCGCGTCAACGAGCTGGCGCATCGGCTCTTTGACTTTTTCTTCGAAGAGCGGCTTTCGCAGCAGGAACCATTCCCGATTGTTGTTGCTCGCGAGTCCGCGAAAGAATTGCAGAGCCTCGGGCGGGAAGCCGGGAAAGGGTGAGGGCATGGTCAGCCTCCGTTCTGGAAGTGTCTCATATCCCGGATACGGCGTGCGCAAGGGTGGTTAGCATGGTAAGGGCTCGGATGGGGTGCGGAATTCGAGGGGCTGATGGGGGCGGCTGTAGTTGATCCAGATTTCGGCGGCGATGGTTTGCAGGGTAAAGCCGATCCAGAAGGCGGTGCCGAAGAATTCTTTGGGCTGGGGCGTGTGGCCGCTCAGCAGCGCGGCGGCGAAGAAGGCTCCCACGATGGGGCGGATGGTAGCGACGGCGAGTCCGATGGCGTAGCCGCGAATCATCCACTCGCGATGCCGGGTGAACTCGCGGCGCAGCGCGTGCCAGAGCGCTTTCGCAAGGCAAATCAGGAAGAAAGTTCCGAAGAGGGTGATGGCGGCCTTTTCGTCGAGGCCGCCGACGGTTTTTCCAAACGCCAATTTCAAGCCAGTGATTCCCACGACGGCGCTAGCGGGGAGAAAAACGCGTCCCGACCAGCGGTGCACTTGCGGATAGCGCGAGCGCAAGCCGCGCACAAATTGCAGCGGCCCCAGCACCATGAAAAGCATTGCCGGGAGGATGTGCGTCAACACCAGAGTGCGTTCGCTTGCGAAATGCGCGTCCAGTTCTGCGGCAGGATTTTTCGGGGAGCTCAAAGCGCCGGGCTTCAGCAAAACGATAGTGCGCCGGGTAGCGACCGCGAGCCCGACGAAGGCGAGAAAAATCACTGCGGTCCAAAGGAATCGCCTGAGGGTGCGATTTGGACGCGTCACCTGTGACGTTGCCCTTGACACTGTCCGTGATGCCTCCAAATAGACATACGAAGCGCCCGGCGATTTATAACCGCTTCAGGTTTTCCGCCGAATACGAGCGTGTGCTCCGATTCGCGCGGTATACTCTCGCGCATGTTTCTGCGGCGAGGAATTTTGTTCTGCGTTGGGCTGTGTGCGCTTGGCTCCGTGTCCGCATCGGCGCAGGCAACGCACTATTCGGTGGAATTGACGCCGGACTTCGAGCGGCACGTCCTGCACGGTGAGGAGCGAATCGAGTTTTCATCGGACGCGGGGGTCACGGAGTGGCAGAAGAAAGATGGATTGAAAATTACCGAAGCGAAAACTGCGGGCGGAGTAGTGACGGTCAACGAGAGAGCCGTAAGCGTGCGAGTGGAGTCCTGCGGCAGGCACGTTCTGCAATTCAAATATGAGGCTGGCGCAGGACAAGGGCTTCGCTGGTTCGCGAGCGCCGCGCCAAGCCAGGCAGATTCCGATGTGACGGGATTCTTCACAGCGTTTTACTGCGATGCCTGGATGGTGTGTGACAACCGTCCTGCGGAACGCGCCACACTTCGGCTGGGGATGGTCATTCCACGGCAACGGGGCGGTGCGGTGAGCTTGCGTGCCGTCGGCCCTGGAAAGCGAGGGAAAGAGTGGCGTGCCAGGGACGGAAATCACTTTGTTTTTGAGCAGAGCGAACCAGTTCAAACGTACTTGTTCAGTTTTGGTGTGGCCAAAATTGGCGTGGCCCAGGCTGGAAAACTCTCGGTCTATGCTAGGAAGCTGGAGTTAAAAGCGGGCGCTTTCGCCAAGACGAGGGATGTGTACGCGTTCCTGCGAGAGAAAGCTGGCGTGGACCCGCTTGACGAGCACTACACCCAAGTGTTCCTGCCAACGCTCCGCCGCGGTTTTGGACAAGAGGCCGCGGGGATGGCGCTCATGTCCGAGGATTACCTTGCAGACTTGACGGAGAAAGACGATGTGCAGCTGATGGCGCACGAGTTGGCGCATCAATGGTGGGGCGTGCTGGTGGGGATTCGCTCGTGGTCGGACTTCTGGCTGAATGAAGGATTTGCCGAATTTATGTCGGACGTCTTCATCGAAAAACATGAGGGGCGTGCGGCATACGAGAAGCAAATAGCGGATTTGAACGAGCGCTTGCAGAAGTTGCGCGAGGAGGGAAAAGATCGTCCTTTGCATTGGGAGCAGTGGAAGGACGCTCGCGAAGCTTTGGGCGAGATTCCCTACGTCAAAGGGGCATTGTTCTTGGATCGTTTGAGGACGGAACTAGGGGAAGAGGCCTTCTGGCGCGGTATTGCACGATACACTTCGAGGAACGCTCGAAGGCTCGTCGATTCGAGAGATTTTCAGCGGGCCCTCGAGGAAGCAAGCGGGCATGATTTGCGCGAACTGTTCGAGGAAGCAGTGTTTCACTGAAATTTCAACTCTTGCGTCGCGGCATGAGTCTCGCAACCTTGTTGTGCTACTCTTCGTCAAGCGTATTTACGCCAACGATCATTCCCGCCGATACGGAAAGCGAGCTGTCCCCGATGAGCAGACCACTCGACAAGCAGGAAGCCGTTCTCTACGGAAAATTCGTCAACGGTGCGTACGCGATGTTCTTGCGCGATCGCACGAAACTCTATCCCGAACCTCGGCCGGGGGATATTCCCGACCCTTACGAATTGGTGGCCTGGATCAACATGTCCGATTACTTTTTCTGGTGGCGCGAGACTCCCAAGTTCTACGGGTTCATTGCCCGGCATCGCGAGCAGACGCACAATTTCGTGCTGGCGATTCGCGGGACGGAAGGCCAGGTGGGATGGCCGGACGATTTCATGGCGACCATGGTCCGTTTCCGACCCGTGCCAGGCGCTGTCCGGGTGGAGCGCGGCTTCAACAAGATTTACAGCACGCTGAAAGTGGTGAAGCGGCGGTCAGGCGTCAAGTTTGCTCCCGCAGCGAAGCCGGGAGGGGCACCGGCGGAGGGCGCGCCTGCACCCGCTGTCATGCAGGGCACGTTTGCGGAACAGTTGGAAGGCCTAGCTGACACCCTGGAAGAGCCCGCGGTGATGAGCCTTGCGAAAGAACGGCGCCCGCGGCGGTCGTTGTGGTGACAGGCCACAGCCTGGGATCGGCGCTGGCCACATTGTTTGTGATGGAGAACAAAGAGAAAAATAAGTTCAACATCACCACCATCTGCACGTTCGCTTCGCCCCGCGTGGGCGACGCTGATTTCGCCGAGCAGTTCGACGCGCTACCGCTGGATTCCCTGGCGCATTGTGAATTGCCAGGACCTCGTTCCCAAATTGCCCTTGCACTTGCCGCTCTTTGGTTACCAACATGTGGCAACCGCGTACACGTTCTCGTCGGAAGGAATCGTCAAACGAAGCCTCCCGTGCTGGCACTCGATGTTCACTTACCTCCACTGGCTCGACCCAAAGATGGATGTCGAGCCGGGATGCAAACAGTAATCGGTCGGAGCCGCCGAAAGCAAACAGTGAAGATGGGAGGGCTGGGCCTGAGTCACCACACGCGGGGGTTTTCTAGACTTAAGCCGTGACGTGCTTGGCGGCGGGGCCGGGAAGCGCCTTGATCTCCACCTTGCGCGGCAATGCGGCCGCGGCAATGGGCGCGGTAATTTCGAGTATCCCGTTGCGATACTCCGCGGTCAGCTTGTCTGCATCGACGCCTTCGGGAAGCAAGATGCTCCGCTGAAATGAGCCATAGGTGATTTCCCGGCGAAGATATTCCGCCTCCTTCGTTTCCCGCGTCGAAGAGCGTTCGCCAATGATCGTTAGTGTATTGCCTTGAACCTGGAGATTAACGTTTTTCGGGTCGACTCCGGGTAGCATCACCTGGCAATGAAACTTCTTGCCGTCCTTGTCAATGAAGGACTCGATGGCGGGGCTGAATCCAGCCGTCGTCATCGTGGTCTCTTCCTGAGCCGAAGGCCAGCTCAAGAAGCGGTTGAAGATCTGGTCGAAATCCCTGCGGAAATCAAAGAGATCCTGGAAGAAATTATCGCGAGGAATAAGACTTGCCATAACGGCCTCCTGGGGTGTGATGGGCGGGGCGGTCGAGGCTATCTGCAGCTGAGAGCAGAAGGGACGCCGCTCAGCCGGAGTTTTCTTCTTAAGACACTGTTCCAGCGATGTCAAGGGGTTCCTCTGGGAAAAATTTGCATGGAACGCGGGGGCAGGGAAGAAGCTGGCCGATTCTTGGACTTTGTGCCAGTTTTCGCGCGCGCTTCGGAGCGATATGTTGTTGCAATCCAACAAAAAGGTGCAACCATGAATCAAATCGCAAATTGGATGCAAAGCAATTGGTATGAACTGGGCAGCCTCATGGCCCAGTTTACATTCGTGTTTGCAGGTTTGTGGTTCGCGGGGAAAATTCTCAGCACGATGCGGGCCACCCAGCAGCAAATGGGGGCATTGCTGCGGCTTTCCATGACGGAAGGTCTGGAAGAGCAGCACTCTAGGATCGAAGAGAGCTCCCAATTCGGAGAGGCTAATCCCGAACCAACGCCGAGTGTCGTGGCAAGCCCCGTGTTGAGCCCGGCGATGAAGCTGCCAATTTCTTACTCCGCGTTTGAAAGGCCGGCGCGGACGGAAACGCCATCTCGATCCAACGGATGGAGGGGGCGAGCGAAGGCGAGTACGCCCATCGCAAGCGCAGCAATAAACAGCGCGGCAAACAACAGCGCCCCAATTGCTTCAATGGAGGAACCAACCCCTTATACCGCGGCTCCGCTGACGCTGCCGGAAGACGAACACAATGGCGGACATCTTTCCGCGGCGGTCCAATGGCTACAAACGCCGATGGCTAAAAAACGAAACGACGTTTCCCCGTTGAAAAAGGTCGTGCGCTGGCTGCAAGCTCCCGCGCGCTAGCTAAGCTAAGGCTAGATCAGTTTCTCCACATCGTGGGGAGCTACGAGCTCGCGTCCTTGATGTCGTCGTGTGCTTTCCTCAAAGCCTCCTGCGACACCGTTCTCGCATCCAGCTTCGGTTTCAATAAGTCGAGGGCGCGGTCGAGAGACATGGCTTTTCCGCCAGCCGGGCCTGCACAAGAGTCGGCAGCGTTCTTCGGTTTCACGCCAGTCACATTCCATTTCAGGCAGGTGAATTCAACCGGCAGGCTGACGCTCATCCGTAGCACCGCCACGCAATTGGGCAGGTCCTTAAAGTCGGAGCAGACATCCTGCAATTCGCGGTCAGCTCCCAGGACGCCTTGGATTCGAAGTTGTTTCGACAACTTGTCTTCCAGGTGGCCGTCGGAGGCGAGTTGGTCATTGGCTGATTTATAGTGCTTGAATAGTTTTGCGGGATTCATTTTGTTGTACCAGGGATCGGACTTCTCGCTCGATTTGTCTGGCGTGTCCTTTTCCTGGGTGCCTTGTTCCTGTTTGTCTTTTTCTTGAGTGGTCTTTTCCTGAGGATCCTGGGCTCGTGCGGTGGTGGCGCTCGACACAAACAGGATTCCGGCAGCAGCAAGATAAATTAAA
>Ga0126383_10000494_pt1 | contig 22052 bp, 18 predicted proteins | sample PanSoiMetPlot_35_FD_96882 | JGI IMG/M metagenome (GOLD analysis project Ga0126383, IMG submission 96882) | Tropical forest soil microbial communities from Panama - MetaG Plot_35 | ecosystem: Environmental > Terrestrial > Soil > Tropical forest > Bulk soil | place: Panama | collected 2016-02-17
GAAGTACGCGAAACATTGGTAGCTCCGATGTTGCCGCTGCCAGTCTGGCGAATGTCCTGACCGCGGAAAATTCTTACCAGCAGGTATCCGAACGGAATCGATCCCAGCAAGTAACCGAGGACGATGGTGACTTCAAGTGGAGCCATGGGCGCAGATTCCCGTTTGCCACGTTCATTCCAAAGCGAACCGCGCCAGCTTCGTGTAGCGTGAGCCGCCGCGTCCCAATTCGCTTTGGTAGAGGAAGAACTCGTGCGCCGTCATCGTACCAAACTCGGGAGGCGGAAGAACCCCGACTCTCTCCTGCAAGCGCTGAAAATTGCGGTTCGGGCGATCCCCCTCTTGACGGCGGGGCGCACCCGAGCCTCCTCCGCCGCGCGCCAGCGTCAGATGCGGGCTGAAGGCATGGTCCTCGCGCGGAATCCCCAGTGAAAACGTGGTCTCATCGACAAGCCTGGCGAGGCTCGAAAGTTGCGGGCCCGATTGCATGCCGAGCCAGAAGACGCGCGGCGACCTGGAGGTGGGGAAGAAACCGTAGCCTTGAAAGGTGATGGCAAACGATGCGGCGTGGATTGTCTCGAGCGCTGCCCGGATCTGCCCGGCTGCCTCCTTCGGCTTCTCGCCAATGAACTTTAACGTGACATGGAGTGATTCCGGACGCACCCAGCGTGCATCGGGCGCGAATTCGCGAACCCCATCCATGAAAAGCTGAATGCGCTGGCGCACAGCCGGGCCGAGATCGAGAGCTACAAAAAGTCGCATTCGGGCGCCGTCGCTTCTACCCGTTGCCTTAGGCTGTTCCTGACCACTGATGACGACGACCGACGGCCGCTACCTCAGCTTTCGTCGCACCATGTCAAGCGCCTGCTGGCTGGCAAACCAGCGGATACGCTTGCGGTCGCCGGGAAAGTTGCGCTCGATGACTTCAGTTCCGTCTTCCGTCGCCAGCCCGTGAAAGACCAGGCCTACCGGCTTTTCGGGTGTGCCCCCGGTCGGCCCGGCGACTCCGGTCACCCCCAGGCCGAAAGTGGAGCCGCATCGTTGGCGGATCCCGTTGGCGAGCGCGCCGGCCACCTCACTGCTTACCGCTCCATGCTTCTGAATCAGGTCGGGGGGAACGTCGGCGAACGCAGTCTTCAATGCATTCGAGTACACCACGGCGCCGCCGAGAAAATATCTCGAACTTCCGCTGACCGAAGTGATTCGTTCGGCGATCAGCCCGGCAGTGCATGATTCGGCGACCGCGAGTGTGGCGCCGCGCATCCCGAGGAAGTAGCCGACGATCCGCTCCATCGGATCTCCGTTGTCGGAGAAGACCAGGTCTCCCATCTCCTCCTCGATCTTCCCGGCAAGTTCGTCCACCCGCTCCTGCGCGGCCTCGAGCGAGTGACTCCGGGTCTTGAGGTGCAGTTGAATTTCTCCCGCTCCCGCCAGAATCGTCGTCTCCACGTCGGAGTAGCGTTTGTAAATGGGAGCCACCCGGGCATCGACCTGCGATTCTCCCAGGCCCGTGATCTTCAGCTCCCGGGTCGCGATATGAACAAGCGGCAGCTTCGCCCGGAGCCGCTCCAGGCACTGCTGGTCGAACAGAGCTCTCAGTTCGTGCGGCGGCCCAGGCAGCAGCAGGATGAATTTGTCGTGGCCGTCGTATTTGCCGCTGATCCATTGGCCCGGCGCCGTGCCGTTGGAGTTGGGCAGCACAGTGGCCCCCGCAATCACATCCGCCTGCTTGGCGTTGTTGGGCGTCATGACGTACTTGCGGGCGGCGAAGCGCTGCTCCAGGCGTTTTAACACTTCGGGATCTCGCTCTAAACCCAGCTCCAGCGCTCGAGCTACCGCTTCCCGCGTCAGGTCATCTTCGGTGGGGCCCAGGCCTCCCACGAAGATCACGATGTCGGAACGGGCAATCGCCAGCTTCGCGGTCTGGGTCAGATGCGGGAGGCGATCGCCCACGATGGTTTTGAACGCGACATCCACTCCTAGCTGGTTGAGCCGTTCGGTGAGAAACAGGGAATTCGTGTCCTGGCGATAGGGAGTCAGTAACTCGGAACCGACCGCGATGATCTCGGCGTTCACGCTAAGAGTGTAACCGATGAATGGTCCGAATCCGGCCGGCGCGGCGGAAAGGCGAGGCTACTCGGTCATCAGGCCCTGAATATTCCACGCCAAGTGGTGAACGCTGCTGGTGGTTGCCAGCACCACTGAACGCCCGGGCGCGAAGGCCAGACCCACCAGTCCCTGGCCGGAAACCTGCAGCGAGGCTTTGCCTTGCGGCGTAATCCTCACGATTCCCCGCTTGCCTCCCAGGGAGGCGGCAACGTAGAGATTGCCGTCCACGTCGAAGGCCAGGCCCTGCGGCCGCCCCAGGCCGCGATAGAACGTCGACACGTTGCCTTGAGGATCGATTTTGTGCACGCAGTCGAAGCTCGAGGTTGTGGGTCCGGTCACAAATAGGTCGCCATGCGGCCCAAACGCGAGATGGTAGGCGGAAACGCTGGCTTCGAGCGTGGCGAACACGAAAATCTGGCGGTCACGGGCAATCTTGAAGACCGTGCCGCTGCGGTCGCCGACGTACAGGTTTTCATCCTTGTCGAAAGCGATTCCGGTGGCGACTCCCATGCCTTCGGCGTAGGTCGACATGGTGCCGTTGCCGGCCACGCGGTAGACCGTGCCGTCGAAGCGCGAAGAGACGTACATCACTCCCGCGCGGTCAAAGGCGATAGAGGTGGAGTTCATCATATCGGTCAGAAAAGGCTTGACCGTGTAGTTGGTGTCGATCTTGAAGATGGACACTGGGACCTTCTGTCCCCGGGATCCCGAGAAGGTCGCGTAAATATTGCCTTCGGCATCGATCGCCGGGTTCGTGACCGGGTGAAGATTCTCGGCGATCGGAACCGCAACCCGGATCTCGTGCGGATTGCTCGCATTCCCGTTGGTTGATACCACCACCGGCCCGGAGGATGCGCCGGGCGGCACCCTCGCCACCAGGAAATCGTCGGAGCTGATGACCACCGCCCCGTCGAGGTCGCCGAAGCGCACGCGCGGCCGCTGCAGATCCACCGGGCGCAGGCCCCGCCCGCTGATGCGCACCTCGCCGCCGGGCATCGCGGCGGAGGGGTAAATCGCCTCGATGTGGGGTTTACCGTTGACGTTTTTCTTCCCGAGCAGGTGATCCGAGATTCCCATCGACTCTGAGTTTTCCTGACTCCGATTTCTTGGATGCGAGCTCTAGCCCGCCAGCCATCCGAGACGCAGCACCATCTGCATCACGGCCAGCGCGTACAGGCCGGCGCCGACGTCGTCAATCACGATTCCAGTGCCTTCCGGGAGCCGTTCCAGCCAGCGTACCGGCCACGGTTTCACGATGTCGAACCCCCGAAAAAGTATAAAACCGAGCAAAAGAGATTTCCATGACACCGGGACCGCGATAAAAGCGATCAGCTGTCCCGCCACTTCGTCGATCACCACGAACTGCGGATCCTTCAATCCCGTCGCACGACTCATGTAAGTGGCCGCCGGTATGCCGATCGCCACTGCGAGAGCTGCCAGCATGGCGGCCGTGGCCGGTTGCGCCCACACCGGAGTCCAACGGCTGACAACCCACCAAAGCATCACCGTCGCTGCTGAGCCCCAGGTCCCGGGACCGGGATGCATGAGCCCAGCGCCAAAAAAAGTGGCTGTCAGCTTGGCCCAGAGCGGGGCTCGTGGACGCGTGGAGGCCTGGTGGATGGTCGGAACCCTGGGACAGTCGTTCATTGTTTCTTGTCGAAGTCACGATCATCCGCCTGGTCACCGGTGTCAGGGAGGGGCGAGGAGATCACGTAAGCGCCACTGGCCCATTTTCCGAGATCGATGAGGCGGCAACGCTCGCTGCAAAACGGAAAGTCGGGACCGGTTTTCTTCACCCGCGCCTTGCAGGTCGGGCATTGGACTGTCGGCTTGCGCTTGCCAGCCATGGCGGATTAGAGGATGCGTGCGACCAGATCATAGTCGTGCGCCCCGGTGATCTGGCAACGGTAAAACTCTCCGGGCCTCGGCTGAAAGTTCCCCGGCGCGTCATTGACCAGCACTTTGCCATCAATTTCCGGGGCATGCATCACCGTACGCCCTTCGAGCAACCAATCGCTTTCTTCGGAGGTGCCCTCAAGCAGGAGATCAAATTCCTGCCCTATGAGACTCTTTTTCTTTCTCTTGCTGATCGTCCGCTGGATCTTCATCAGCTGCTTGCGGCGGCCCTCGATCTCGCGCTGACCGAGCTTTCCCAGCAGGGAAAACGCCGCGGCCCCCTGCTGGTCGGAATAGCCGAAGGCGCCCATCCAGTCGAACTGCGCCGCGCGCACAAATTCGCACAGCTCCTCAAACTCCTTCTCGGTTTCCCCCGGAAAACCGACAATGAAGGATGTGCGCAGCGCGATGCCAGGAACCGCGTGACGCATCTTCTCGATGGAGCGCAGGAAGATGTCTGCGGCGCCGCCGCGCTTCATCCGTTTGAGCACCCCGGCTGCGGCATGCTGCAATGGCACATCGATGTAAGAACAGATCTTTTCGTGCGCCGCGATGGTGTCGAGCAGCCGGCCCGTAATCTTGTTGGGATAGGCGTACAGAAACCGCACCCAGCGCAAGTCCTCGATCGCCGCCAACTTCTCAAGCAGCAGTGCAAGCCCGTCTTTCAATCCAAAGTCCTCGCCGTAGCAGGTCGTGTCCTGGCCGATCAGCGTGATCTCGCGCACTCCCGAGCGCCCGAGACGCTCCGCCTCCGCCACCACCGACTCGAAACGCCGCGAACGAAATTGCCCGCGCAGCTGCGGAATAATGCAGAAACTGCAGGGATGATCGCACCCCTCTGCGATCTTCAGGTACGCCCTGTAGCCCGGCGTCGCCAGTACCCGCGGAGTAGTATCGTCGTAGAGGTAGTTGGGAAGATCGGCGATCGCTCCATCCCAGGATTCGCGCGAAAATCGTCCTTGTACGGCCCGCGCCGCGCCTTCCGGACGCGCCTCGAGAATGCGGAACGGCGAATCCCGCCTCGGACCCAGGCCCGTCGCGGCCACAATGTTTTCCAGTTCCCCGGTACCCACCACCGCATCGACTTCGGGCATGTTCTTCCGGATTTCGTCGCGAAAGCGTTCCACCAGGCAGCCGGCAACCACGAGCTTTCTGGCGCGGCCGTCGCTCTTGTGGCGGGCCATCTCGAGAATGGTGTCGACCGACTCCTGTTGAGCGGCCTCGATGAACGAGCAGGTGTTTACGACTATGACATCTGCGTCCTCCGGCCGCGCGGCGAGTTCAGCCCCCGCCCGTCCGAGGATTCCCATCATCACTTCGCTGTCGACGAGATTCTTGGGACATCCCAGGCTGACGAAACCCACCCTGGTTGTCCTGGCCCCACCGTCGGAAGGCGCGTCGCCGGCGGGTACAGTGAGAACATTTTCACGCATGCAATCTCTCTATTCTAGCATTCACCGCGTCACCTTCCGCACTGCGAAATTTAACAGTAGGCTCGGACGCTGAATGGGTACAGCATCAAACGATGCCACCGAATGTTCCGCGTGAACCGGTCACCCCATGCTAGGCTAGTGGATACTCTGGCAGGCCTGCTTCTGGTAGGAGGTACGATGACTGTCACCAGGCTCTTGTCTGCGCTTATCCTTGTCACCCTTCTCACTATCACTGCAGCGGCGCAAGGCGCCAATGAAATTGCGGGAACCATTGGACGCACCTTCATTTCGGACCAGGGTGTGCCCGCTACCCCGGGATTTGTCCTGCATTCGGGAAATGGTCTGACCTTCAGCTTCAACTACGCCCGTCACATACTGGGCAGCGGAACCTTCCTGCAGCTCTCGGCGGAAGTCCCGGTGGTATTCAATCTCGATGAAGATCTGAACTACGCCTTCAATGTGATCCCGGAGAGCTACAAATCCTTCTTCATCACCCCCGCCGGCCGAGTCAATCTCTTCGCCAACACCGCCGTTTCGCCCTGGCTCAGCGTCGGAGGCGGCTTCGGCCGCTTCAGCACGAGCGACAACCTGGTATTCGGCGGCCAGAATCCGGGTCCGAGCAGTAAGAACACCGGCGTGTTTCAGTTCGGCGGCGGACTCGACGTCCGCGTCTGGCATAACATAGGCCTCCGCGGCGAGATCCGCGACTTCTACTCCGGCGTGCCCCCGCTCAACATCGACACCCGTAGAAGCCGGCAGCACAACCTTTACCTCGGGGGTGGTGTTGTCTGGCATTTCTAGATCTCAACGGCGCGCCACGTCCGAGATTTCCTCGTAGATCTCGGGCAACTGGCAGGCATCTTCGGCCGAATCGCCGAAACGAGCACGCTCGTAGCGGCGGGTAAACTCTTCCACCGCCTCCCGCACCCGCGGATCCTCGATCGACCGCACAAACTCGGTCGGCGTCTGGAACGGGTGTTTGTGCCAGCCTCTACGCCGTACCAGTCGGATCATCTTCTCGTACCAGATCGTGGCGGCCGCCCGCGGTGCCTTTTCCGGTTGCCGGGCAAATCGCCGCCGCTCCATCATCCGTCGCAGCCGCCGCAGATTCGCCCCCAGCGCCAGCACCATCGTGACCAGCACTCCCCCCAGGGTCCAGGGCACGGGAGCCTGTGAAACGGTGCGTTCGGTCTGCCGCGCCGCATCCAGCATCGCCTGGTAATGCTGGCGCCCCCAACTCCGCAATTCATCGAGCATGCGCCGGCTGTTGCTGATCACGCTGCGCCCAACCAGCTGCTGGTGGCTGGCATCATAGTTGACCACCCACTCCCGCCAGAATGACGCCATTGCGTCGAAGTACAGCGCGATCCGCCCCCAACCGGTGGGTACCGCCGCTGGGCCTGCCGGAGTGGGATCGAAATCAATCCAGCCATATCCGGGAAAGTACACCTCCACCCAGGCATGAGCGCTTCTGGCCCTCACCACGTACTGTGAAGTGAGGTCGTTGAACTCTCCGCCGCGGAAGCCGTTCACTACCCGCACTGGAATACGCAGCCACCGCAGCAACACCGCCATCGACGAAGCGAAATACTCGCAATGCCCGCGTTTCCGCTCGAACAGAAAGTTGGCCAGCGGGTCGTGCGGCATCACCCGCGGCAGCTCGAGGGTGTAGCCGAAGTTGTTGCGCAGATAAGACTCAATCGCTGCCGCCCGGTCGTAGTTGTTGTTCAACCCCGCCGTAATCTTCTCCGCCAGCCGCGGAATGCGCGTGTCCAGTGACGGCAGTTGCAGGTTGTCGAGCAGCACTTCTGCCGGATACTCCGTACCCGCCTCGCGCAGTTCCGCCGGCCGGCGGACCGGCAGGACCGACGACGCTTCGTAGCTGCCCACCGGATGCTCAGGATCCATGTTAAATACCGCTCCTCCGCCATCCATCGACACCATCCGGTAGTTGCCCTGCAGGCGGCGCGGCGTCGACGCCAGAAAGAAGACCGCAGAACCCACCGGCTCCATCAGCACGCGATAATGGATGGATTGCGCCATCCGCCCGCGCTCGAGAACCTCCCGCTCCGAGAGATCGAACGAACCGTCGGGCAGCCGTCGCAAGGCGAATCTGGGATGGGAATTCGCCCACGTCTTCCCGTCAAAGACATTCAATGCGACTCCACGCCACTTGAGCTCGAACGCCCCCTTCGTGTCATCGTCGATCTCGATGTGCATCACCACGGAATTCGATTGCTGAATCTGGCCGATCCGCCCCAGTTCCACGCGGTCGCTGAATCCGGTGCTCAGTTCGCGGCCCGGGTTGTAGCTGCTCAGGTACCCGGCGGAAAACCGCGGCAGGATGAAGAAGATCACCGCCGCTCCCAGGAGAATCAGCACAGCCAGCACCGGCCCGGCTCCAGCGAGGGAAAACGCCATGTGCCGGTAGGCGAGTTTGTCGCTCGACTCCCGCGACTGCACGGTGGCTTTGCGGGAGGCGTGCGCCATCTCCATCAACATCACCGTGACCACCGCCACCAGCATGAACGCCGCGAAAGCCAGGAGGAAAACGCTGTCCACCGTCAGCACCGCCGCCGCCAGCACCATCAGAAACGCGATCGCCGCCAGGAAATAACGGTCCCGGTCGCGGTGGGCCGAAAACAGCCGCACCACCATGACGAACAGAACCAGATGCACCGTCGAGGTCAGAAACGAACCGGAGATCAGAAAGTAGTCGGCCAGGTAAAACGCGATGTAGACCAGCGTCAGCGCCGTAAGCCAGCGCTCCGGCAATCGCAACGTCCGCCGTTTCATCAGCAGGTAGCCGCGAAACAGCAGAGCTGCACCCACCAGTGCCACGGTAGGAAAATCCAGGCCCCCGCTCGATGCCAGCGCGCCGAAGCCCGTCAGCACCAGCAGGTAAAGCGCAAGTTCCAGATATCGCTCGATCGCCGCCGGCAGCGGAATCGTCCAGAGCTGTCCTGTGTCGGTTTGCATGGAAACTTCTATTGTTAGCGATCACCGCGCGAAAGGGAAGAGCAGCCTGCGCTTGGGCAAATACCAAGGTCACGGGCCTGCCGCTCAGGAGCGACGCCTTCATCCTCCTCGCGATCCGGGTAGGATGGCGGCATCGTCCGGGTACGCGCGAAGCGAGCCTCCCGCGAGAATCCATGGGGGACACCTGTCCCGGGCCTGGAAGGTTCTCCGTCGCGCCCATTGCGGTTAAGCGGTTCGGGTAGGGATTTTTCCTGGTCCTGCTTTTGTCTGCGTCTTTGTGGTGAAGGCCCCAAAAACTCAAGATGCTAAAATGAATTTGGTCAGGCATCGCTCCCGCGCGACGCGTTCCCGCCAACCCCGCCAGGTCCGGAAGGAAGCAACGGTAACGGGCTCTTGCGTGTGCAGTGGGTCGCCGGTGCCTGACTTATTTCCCGGTTAGACATTCTTCTGTCAATCCTTCAAAATACTGAGTTCCCAGGAGAATTCATTGAGCCATCCTATCCGCGCCAAAATCAGCGCTCTGGGCACCTACGTTCCACCGCGCCTTCTCACCAACGCCGATCTCGAAAAAATGGTGGATACCACGGATCAGTGGATTTTTGACAGAACCGGAATCCGCCAACGCCACCTGGTCGACAAAGGTGTGGCCACCAGCGATCTGTCCGTCGAAGCCGCGAAAAGAGCTCTCGCCGAGCGCGGCCTGACCCCCGCCGACATCGAAGCCATCATCGTCGCCACCGTCACCCCCGACATGTTTTTTCCCTCCACCGCTTGCCTGGTGCAGCACAAATTAGGAGCCAAGGGAATCTGGGGATTCGACCTCTCCGCTGCCTGTTCCGCCTTTCTGTATGCCCTGCAGGCGGGAGCACAATTCATCGCCTCTGGCGCGCACAAGAAAGTCCTGGTCATCGGCGCCGACGTCATGTCCTCCATCATCGACTACACCGACCGCGCCACCTGCGTCATCTTCGGTGACGGCGCGGGCGCAGTGATCCTTGAACCAGCCGAAGATGACTCCCTCGGCATCATCGATTACCTGCACGAAATCGACGGCGCCGGCGCCTGCTCGCTCTATATGCCCGGCGGAGGCAGCCTGAATCCTTCCACCCACGAGACGGTCGACCGGAAGATGCACTATGTTCACCAGGACGGGCAGGCCGTCTTCAAGTACGCCGTCAAGAAAATGGCAGAACTGTGCGAGAAGATCCTGGAACGCAATCAACTGCAGGGCAGCGAAGTCAAGGTCTTTATCCCCCACCAGGCCAACAAGCGCATCATCACCGCCACCGCCGAGCGGGTTGGCTTGGATTCCGCCAGCGTGATCATCAACATCGAACGCTACGGCAACACCACCGCCGGAACCATCCCCCTTGCCATGCAGACCGCGCGCGAGGAGGGCAGGCTGAAAAAAGGCGACCTCGTCCTGCTCGCCTCCGTCGGTGCAGGATTCACCGTCGGCGCCACCCTCCTGCGCTGGGCCTATTAGCCCCCCTGCCACCTTGTGAAGCACGGCGTCCCCGCCCACTGTGCGCTGAAGGCGCGCCCTGCGGTGACAGAATGTCTCGTTCCATCTTTCGCGCCCTTTACGGTTACCCTGTTCCTTCTGTTGTCCAAGCGGCTCCCATGCCCGCCAATCCAATATGCGCAAACTTTTGCACCTCCCCCTCCCCGCGCATTGATACCATGACACTTCCTCGACGCCGGTTTGGTATCGCGGATGCACTCAACCGGGGTGGGACCACGAACCCATTGGGTTTCGAACCGGGGGTAACATGATGAAATCGATCTTGTGCGTTTTGTTTCTTCTCTCGACAGCTGCAGCCTTCGCGCAGAACGCGGGCGGCGGCGTTCTCAGCAGCCAGGTTTCGGTATTTCAGATGCCGAGTCATCCCCAGCGCGCCAATTACGCGCCCACAGCCCGCGAGCAGACCCTGTCGCAGAACTCCACCTATAGCTATGCCAAGGGCGAAAGACCGTTGTGGGAATTTGCCCCCGGCAGCGACAACACCCCCTTAGGCGACATTGCCCGCGCCCTGAAGAAAGACCACGCCAAAGCCCCGAAAGCCGAATTCGTCCGCGAGAATTAAGGCAACGACGGGCCTCCCCGCCTGCAAGAAACACCTAGAGGCCGACGCGACCGTCCGTCTCGCACGAGGCGAAGGCACACTCCCCGGAAGGCGCTCACCGCGCCGGGAACGCGTTCCTTTGCGCCCTTCGCGTTGCTTGCGGTTATGCTTTTTTCAGGGTTTTGAAAGAAGAACTGGAAAACGAGCAAGGTCCTCACATCCCGTTGCTCTTCGACTGCTCGTAAGCCTTCTGCAGATACCTGCGCGCTTCTTCCAGTGCCCCCTGCGTGTTGTCATTGGTCTGCAGCGCCTGGCGATACTCGTTGGTGGCCCGCTCGCGCTGTCCCGTGATGTCGAAGATCTTGCCCAGCTGAATGTGGCTCCACACTTCCGTCCAGCGCGGCTCGCCATCCCCGTTTAACGCCTCGCGGTAGGCGTTCGCCGCGGCCTGGTAATTCTTCTGCTGGAAAAACACCTCGGCAACGCGATAGTGCGCAAGTGAGCTGTTCTTGTTGACGTCGAGCGCCTTGTTGTATTCCGTCAGCGCCCCTGCCATATCCCCCTGCTGCACCAGCGCCTGGCCGCGCATGATCGAAGCCCGCATCTTGATCTCGATGGAGTTCTTCAAAACCCGGTTCTCGGGATCGATCAGCACCCGCCGCGGCTTGCCAAACGTCTCGATCGAGAACGGGGAGTTGGTCCCTACAACGTCAATGCGCTTGATCTCTGTCTTGCCGTCGGTGTCAATCTTCAGCTGGACAGGCATGCGAAACAAATCGAGGTCCTGGGAAATCTCGCCCACCACGCGGAAACCCTTCCCCGTGCCCAGCCGGTAGACGGTGTACTTCGACTTGAACTCCGGCGCCCCTGTTGAATCCAGCCACTGGGAGAAAAACCATGTCAGTTGATCTCCATAGTTCTGTTCAGCGATGGCTTTGAACTCATCCAGGTTCGCCGACTTGCCGGCGTACTTCGTGGCAAAAGTTCGCATCGTCTGGTTGAACTTGGCGTCACCCAGCACCCAGCGCAGCATGTGCAGAATCATGGCGCCTTTGTCGGTGACAAGAGACTGGAACTCCTGCGAAAACAGATCCAGTTTGCCCGCGCTCGACAGCGGCACCGTGTCATAGGCGAGCGCGCCCACCGACATGTCTTTCACCACTTCTTCCAGGCCCGCCGACCCCGCGGCATTCTCTACATAGAGGGCTTCCGAGTAACGGGCGAAGCCGTCGCCCAGCCACCAGTCATCGCGCGAATCGGGGCTGACCGAAACACCCCACCACTGATGCGCAATCGTGTTGCCGAGAAGGCGGTAATTGATCTTCTCGGTGATCCCGCGGCTGGCGATGGCCGCAATCTCCGGCGCGTACGCCGTCGGCACCGTGTCGTCGGGAATCTCCACGATCTTCAGCGTGGTCGAAGGCGCCGTCCCGTATAGAGTTACAAAGTAGGTGAATTCCTTGACCGCGGTTTCGGCGTAGCTCGCGCCGAGGTTCTGATGCGTAGGCTGGAAGAAGACGTGCAGGTCCATTCCCGCTTCGTCACTCTTGAACTCCTGAAACTGTCCGACGATCACCGTACCCGGAAAGCTCGGCTTGTCCCAGGTAAAGCTGTAGGTCTTGAGCGCGCCCCCGCCAGCCGTGCCTTTCCTGGGCGCGGTGTTGCTGACGGTTTCCTTTCCGCTGCCAATCACCACCTGGTGCGCCGGTACGGAGATGTTCATGGTCGCGGTGAAGCGGTTGATGCCGTATCCGTTCACCGGGAACCAGCGTCCGGCATAAAGAAGATAGCTGGTGTCGTCGCTGATCGAAGCCAGCTTCAATCCCTGGACTGGGCTGTCGTCGGCGGAATCCAGTTGGCCTTCGTAGTCAAAGGTGAGGGAGGTCGAGGTGTCTTTGGCCAAGCCGTTCGGCAGCGGAACCCGCACCGTGGAGTCGGCGGTCACGCGTTCGGCATTCAGCGGCTTGCCCTTGTCGTCGACGACTTTCGTCACCCGCAACGCGTTGTGCAGTTCAAAGCTTGCCACCGTCAGGTTTTCCAGCGCCGTGAATGTCACCTTGGCGTGCGCCGTGATGTTGTGGGTGTGCGGGCTCAGTTCGGCGTCAATCTGGTAGTTGTCGACGCGCAACCGCAGCTTCTCCGCCGCGTGCGCCGGAAAGACCAACAAAACACATAACAAAGCCAGGCAAACCGCCAAGGCCCGACGCCCGCGCCGAGTTTCAAAAGCCATCAAAAACCCTCTCCCTTTGTTCACTATGATGAAGATTGTGACGCAAAAGATGCTGGCAGCACAAGGTTTAGCGGATTGTTGACTTCCCGGTGACAAAGCCGCGACACCAGATCAAAGCGCGGCCTGTGCCCGCTCGCCGTGCAACAGTGCGAGCGCCGCCTCCGCGGCGCGTTCCGCCGGCTGCGCATGTTCCCGCCCTGGCCCCCGCAGCAGCGCTTTTACGCGGTTCAAACCGGCGATCATCTTGTCGCGTGCCGGACCGTAAGGCAGCACCTCGCTGAGCCGCGCCACGACTTTCTCCGCCGTGAAGTTCTGCTGCACCAGTTCGGGCACAATCTCGCCCCCGGCAATGAGGTTGACCATGGCGAAGTGCGGGACCTTGATGCGCGGCTTGCCCAGCAGGTAGGTCAGGGGCGAGACGCGGTAGACCATCACGAATGGCGTCGACATCATGGCCGCCTCTACCGTCGCCGTGCCGCTGGCGATAATGCCTCCACGGGAGTGAGCCAGAGCGGGCAGCGCGTCCGAGACCAGGCGGATGGGCAGAGGGCGCGCAATCAGGCTCTCGACGAATCCGCGGTCAAGCGTGGGCGCGACGGGGAGCAGGAACTCGTAGCTCCAGCCGAGCTTTTGCGCCGACTCCAGGATGCCAGGCAGGTTCATGCGCACTTCTTTCACGCGGCTGCCGGGCATGAGGGTGATCCAGTCCCTGGCGGGGTCGAGGTGATTGTCGCGCGCGTAGTCGGCGCGGGCGATGGGCGGGAAGGGAAGGTCGGCGAGCGGATGTCCGACGAAGGTCGCGTCCACGCCGCGCTCCCGATAGAACTGCTCTTCGAAAGGAAAGATCACCAGCGCCTTGTCGACATACTTGCGCAGCAGCTTGACGCGTCCCTGGCGCCATGCCCAGAACTGCGGGCACACGTAATAGACGACGGGGATGCCGCGCTGGTGCATCTCGCGCGCGACCCGCCAGTTGAACGCGGGCGAGTCGATGACGATGGCCAGGTCGGGCCGGCGGCGGTCGGTTTCGCTGATGAGGTGATTGAACAGTCCGTAGATCCTGGGGAGGTGGCTGAGGATTTCCGCTATGCCCACAACGGCGAGGTCCTGGGCATCCACGAGCGTATCGCATCCGGCGAGGCGCATGCGCTCTCCGCCCACGCCGAAAAATTCGAGCGCGGGATCCTGATGGCGCAGCGCCTGGATGAGCTGCGCGCCGTACATTTCTCCCGAGGCCTCGCCGGCGGAGATGAGGATGCGCACCGGGGTATTGTAAAGCCAGCCGACCGGAGGGCGGAGAGACTCGTAAACGACGCAGTGTTCCACTTCGCCGGAGTGACGACATGACCTCCAGCGAACACCGCGATTCTGGCGGGCGGCGGCCGGCCGACGGCGCGTGACTTGCCTCCTGCGGACTCTCCGAATGTAGACACGCCTTCTCCGGGATTGCTCAGCCTTGGTCGACTGGTCTGTCCTATTCGCGTTCCCCTGATCTGGCAACAAATATGAAATGAGTGAAGGCGGAGGCCTGCTGGCCCAGGTCACCGCCCCAAAAACTGGCGCGATCCTAGGGCACCCCGCCCGTCCTCCAAGAATTTATGACCTGCTGCTCGGCCGTGCCGGCGAGCGCGCGCGCGCCACGCACGTCGACAGCTCATGGCTAGTGCCCGACTTTATTTCCACAGCGAAGCGTCAAAACCAGCTATAAATCATGTCAATGAACAACTTGAAGCCTGTTCTCACCCACATTGCAGCCCTGGTGCTTTGTCTCGCTCCCGCCTTCGGCCAGGGGACCGCATCCATTTCGGGTGTTCCCGGTCCGCTCGACTGGAAAAACACGCCGCAATTCTGGAACTACGACAGCCACCACCTGCTGACGATTTCTTCGAAGGCGAAGTCGGACTGGTTTGTCGATCCCTTCGATGGCACCGTCGCGAACAATGCTCCGATCTTGCTGTTTACACCGGGGCCTGACTATGTTTTGACTGCCCGTGTCTCGGTGGCCTTCACCGCCAAGTGGGATGCAGGCGCGCTCATGTTGATGGGTGACGATCACCGCTGGGCCAAGCTGTCCTTCGAATTCTCGCCGGATCGAAAACCTACTCTCGTCACCGTCGTAACCCGCGACCTCTCCGACGATTGCAATTCCATGAGCCTCGCCAGCGATTCCGTCTACCTGCGCATCGCCCGGAGCGGCAAAACCTATGTGTTCTATTTCTCTCCTGATGGACAGGCCTGGCAGAACCTGCGCACTTTCAGCCTCGACACCGATCTCCCCATCCGCGTCGGATTCGAATCGCAATCACCGGCGGGAGGCGGTACGGTCGCGCGGTTCTCCGTCATCAGCTACGATCCGCGGCGCACGGGGAATGTCTACAAATGACGGTCAACGGCTGGGGCCGACCCGAGCCACGAGCCGGGTGAAGGCGGGATCGCCGTCGAGGCTGGCGAAATTCGGATCATGGGCGAGAACCACCGCCATCGAGTCGTGAGCCTGAATGGCCAGACGTAAATACTTGAGGGTGTTATCGCGATCGCCGAGTTGATTGGCGCTGACGGCGACACAATAGGCGTTCACCTTGCCCTGTTTGTAGAGTTCTTCCTGCTCGGAAAGCAGGGCCTGGAACATTTTCTGCTTTCCGCCCTGGGCGAACCCCTGTGTGGCTGTCCCCACCTCGGCCAACATGGCTTGATCGTGGGTGAGAAGGGCTTCCTTCTTCCACTCGGTGAGGAAGCTCGGCCAATCTTCCTGGCTGAAGTACAGGAATCGCAGGTAACGATGTGCGGATATGAAGTCGGGCTGGGCGGCTTCGAGTTGCCGCAGCAGTTTCGCAGCCTCGTCAACGTGTCCTGAGGAAAGCAGCAATTCTCCCTGATCGGCCAAGATCGAGGCAGAACCCGGGTCCAGCCTGCGGGCAATACCGATTTCCGCAAGCCCCTCGTCTTCCCGATTGAGAGCCTGCAGCGCAGTGGCGTACCAGTGATGCGCCTTGGCATTATTGGGATCGAGTTCGAGGGCGCGACGAAATTCCTTTTCCGCGCCAGCGGCGTCCCACATTCCCCAGAAAGTCACGAAGGCGAGCGACGCGTGGGCCTCAGAGGACTGTGGGCCCAACTCGACCGCCTTTTTCGCTGCGGCATAGGCTCGAGAGTAGGCTTCATTCTCGGGCATGGCGGAAAACTCCCGCAGCAGGTTGTAACAGTCGGCCAGGCCGACATAGGCGTCGGAGTAGTTGGGGTCGTGCACGATCGCTTGGGTGAAAGCGTCGACGGCCTGGTTCAGACTCTCCGGAGTGCGCTTGTCCCAGTAGAAGCGGCCTTTGAGATAGAACTCCTCGGCCTCACGATGGGCGGTGGAGCGGGCGGTGGTCGCGCCCCTGACGTAGCGGCTGTAGCGGTGAGCCGGCCAGAACCGCCAGGCCGCCACCAGCAACAACAGCAGCACCGGAAGGCCGAAAACGGCCTTTCGCCAGTGAACAGAACGGGCGTCGGTTGGGGCAGCGACGGTGACCGATTCCTCCTCGGGTGGTAGCGGAGCTGTCCCCTCCGGAGGATGGAGGGGACCGATCCAGCGATAGCCGCGGCGCTCGATGGTCTGGATGAAGATGGGATTCTCGGCGGCGTCGCGGAGCGCGTCCCGCAATCGCATGACTGCGCTGCTGATGCCCTGTTCGAAATCGACAAAAACATCCGGTGGCCAAAGCGCCTGGCGGAATTCTTCGCGGGTGATGACCTCTCCCGGACGGCTGAGGAGCAGTGTCAAAGCGCGGAAGGGAAGGTCCTGGAGACGCACTTTCACTCCGTTGCGGCGAAGTTCGCCCGCGCGCAGATCTGCTTCGAACAAACCGAAGCGGACGAGTGTCGGAGACGCCTGCGCAGAACCCATAGGCTTGAGGAGCAACGGGGGAGGGCCTTCCGAGTCTAACACTGGATGGGACACACGGGAAGGCATTGTTTTGCCGGCAATAAGCCACTGTAAGCAATTGTAAACAAAACATTTAGTTCACTATCCAGCCACAAAGCACGCGCTATTTCCGGAGCATTGACCATTCTCCATTTTCGCGGGAAAGTCGCCGCGTGGAGGCAGCGGCAGTTTTGTCGATGGTGACTCGGGAATGCCGATCAGCACGCAGCCGGTCAAGCGTTTCTCCGATCACTCTGAAACATGGCAGCGCGATGGTGGAACGAAGAAATCCCAAACCGCGATTCTGACCCGCGATCAGTGCACCGCGCTCACCCTCACCAGCGTCACCCTGGGGGCACGAATCCGGGACTTCACCGAGGCCAACACTTGCGGGGGCCGCAAACGGGATCGAACTGCTCGACCACACTGAGGTTCGATCCGACGGCGACCGGTGCCTGCAGCGCGACCCAAACGGGAATCAAGCTACCGTGCCGGGAATGGCAGGTCCATCCTTAAAGTGCCCGGGGATGGACCGCGGCCGGGTTGACCGCGGCCAGTCCCTGGCTGCGGTGTCGGAGCGCAGGGAGGGGAGCCTGCGCTCCTTTTTTTCCTGTTGACGGGGTGAAAGCGGAGATCTCGAGGGGTTCGTACCCAGTTCTGAACTACGGGGTTAATCGTCAGCGCTGGCGGTGGCTTGGGGCGCTTCCTGGTCTTTGTATTGCAGTTGATACAGCTTGTAGTAGATGCCGCGCTGGGCGAGCAATTGCTGGTGAGTGCCCATCTCCCTCACCTGGCCTTTGTGCATGACGATGATCTTATTGGCGCGCTGCACGGTGGAGAGCCGGTGGGCGATGATGACCGAGGTGCGGCCTTCGACCATGCGGTCGAGCGCGTCGCGGACGCGGAATTCGGTTTCGGTATCGACGCTCGAGGTGGCCTCGTCGAGGATGAGAATCCTGGGAGTGTGGGCGAGTGCGCGGGCGAAGGAGATGAGCTGCTTCTGCCCCGTGGAGAGCGTGCTGCCGCGTTCATGAACTTCTTCCTTGAATCCGTTCGGCAGGCTGCGGATGAAGTCCGCGAGGTTTACGTCTTCTGCGGCCTTCTCCACATCTTCGTCCTCGATCCAGCCGGTGCCTAGGCGGATGTTGCCCTCGACGGTGCCGGTGAACAGGAAGGGGTCCTGCAAGACGACGCCAAAGCGGCGGCGGAGGTCGTCGAGGGCCATGTCTTTGACGTCGACGCCATCGAAGCGGACCGCGCCTTTCTGCACATCGTAGAATCGCATGAGCAGGGAAATGATGGTGGTTTTGCCAGCGCCGGTATGGCCGACGATGGCGACGGTTTCCCCCGGTTCGATGCTGAAGTTGACGTCGCGCAGCACCCAGTCGGGTTCGTGCGCCGGGCTCTGTTCGGCAACACGGGAGGGGTCGCCCCTGCCCGCACTCTTTTCTGCAGTTCGATAAGCGAACCAGACGTGATCAAACTGAATGCGGCCCGGGCCGTCGGGCTTTTTGGTCACTGCCGGCGACGTGACTTCGACCGGCGAGTCGAGCAGCTTGAAGATGCGCTCGCTCGAAGCCATGGCGGACTGCAGGATGTTGTATTTCTCGCTGAAATCCTGGATAGGACGGAAGAAGCGCTGGGCGTACTGAATGAACGCGGCGAGGATGCCGATGCTGGCGGTATGGCGGATGACATCGTTGCCGCCGAACCAGATGACGCAGGCGATGGCGGTGGCGGACAGGATTTCGACTACCGGGTAATAAACAGCGTGGGCCATGATCGCGTCCTTGAACGCGTCCATGTGGGTTTCGTTGACCGTGGAGAATTCCCGGAAGGCGCGCTTTTCGCGGTTGAACAACTGCAGGACGACCATGCCGCTGACGTGTTCCTGCAGGTAGGCGTTGATGCGGGCAATGGCGACGCGAATGCGGCGATAGGAGTCGCGCACCTTGTCGCGGAAGATCCGGGTGGCATAGATGATGAGGGGCATGACCGCGAAGGTGATGAGCGCCAGCTTGCGGTTCATGTGCAGCATGATGGCGACGATTCCGGCGAGCACGAAGATGTCTTCGAAAATGGAGACCACGCCGGAGGTGAACATTTCGTTGACCGCGTCGACGTCGGTGGTAACACGCGTGACCAGGCGGCCCACAGGATTCCTGTCGTAGAAAGCGATGTCGAGGCGCTGCAGGTGGTGGAAGATCTGGCTGCGCAAGTCGAACATCACCATCTGCCCCGTCCACTGCATGAAGTAAGTCTGGCCGTACTCCAGCAGGAAGGCGAACAACATAAGTCCGACATAAAGGGTCGCGATCTGCGCGATTCCGACCATTGCATGGCTGCTGAGGTAACGGTCCAGTGGAGTGTGTAGTCCCTTGACGGGAGCGAGGTAGCGGTCAATGACCAGCCGCGTGAGCCAGGGGCCGAGCACATCGGCGCCCACCTTGAGGAGAATCGAAGCCAGCGCGATCGAAGTAGGCCATTTGTAGGGGCGCAAGTAATTGAGCAACCGCTTCATCAGGCGGCTGTCATAGGCTTTTCCGAGTACTTCCTCTTCCTGATGCGCGGCCATGGGTCCTGTACAAAGAGTACCCCAAATAGATTAGTAAGGAAGGGGGGAAGATGGAAAAGCTTTGAGGATGGGTGACGCCGACATAGAACTGGCCCCGCAACCTCTTCCCCGAGGAAGCGTCCATGGGGATGCCCTGCGGGTGAAGTCGCGACTTCCGGCGGGTGGCTGTTGTGCGGTACGCAATACCGGAACTGTGCCCTGTTTACCCCTTCATTTCCGGAAAGTCGCCTTACTGCTGTCGGGTCTTGAGCTCAATTCGGGCGGCGGGTTCCGGAGGACACCGCTTTTGCCCCTCGGAGACTGATCGAGCAGCGAATGGACATGATCGTTGGCCAGACCCGAGACAAGGCGCAGGCTTGCCCATTGATCCTGGCGGGGTACGCTGAGGGTGAGTTCATCGAGTCCGGAGGATCGCAGGTCGATAGCCGCCGCGTCCGGCAACAATCGGCGGAACTGACCGCTGTTCAGCATGGAGTTCAGTGCTGCCAGACGATCTTCAGACAAGGTGCCTTCGAGCACCAGCACTTGTTTGGGGCGTTCGTGCTCGAAATGAAAAGTCCCGCTCATGGATAAGGGCGCAACTTGAATCTGGGCCCTGGCGATGGGCCATGCGAAAAATGAAGGGCTCACTCGAGCTCTCGTGTGCCGGTGTGGGAAAGGCGACACAGCAGGAGGATGGCCCCAGCCAGTGATAGACGAGAAGTTACGCGCTGCCATTATGCCATCGGTCACGTAGCGCGTACGATAGATGAAACAATGTCGTTTGGTATTTACATCTCGGTGCCATTCTGCCGCACCAAGTGCAGCTACTGTAACTTCGCCTCCGATGTGTTTTCGAGGACGGTGTTCGAGCGGTATGTGGACCGCGTTTGCCGCGATCTTGAACAGGCGGAGCGCACCGCGGGCGAAATGGGAGGGCGGTTCGAGAGGGCCGTGGACTCATGGTATCTGGGAGGAGGAACCCCGACTGTCCTGGCGGGCAGGGACCTGGAGCGGATATTTAGCGCGGTTCGTCGAAACTTCGATGTGTCGCCGGAGGTTGAGATCACCGTCGAGTGCGCGCCGGGGACGTTGACAGGGGAGGTGCTAGAGACACTTGTGCGCTGCGAGGTAAACCGCGTCAGCCTGGGGGTGCAGTCGTTTGTGGATCAGGAAGCGGCGGCGGTGGGGCGGTTGCACAGACGGACGGCCGTGCTCGACGACATCGCGCGGCTGCGGGAGGCGGGCATCTCGAACCTCAATGTAGATCTGATTGCGGGATTGCCGCATCAGACGGCAGAGAGCTGGGAGAGGTCTTTGGCCGAGGCCATAGCAACCGGTGTTCCGCATGTCAGCGTCTACATGCTCGAAGTGGATGAGGGCTCGCGATTGGGTCGGGAGTTGATCGCTGGCGGAGCGAGGTATCATGCGCACTTTGTGCCGGACGAAGGGCTGACGGCCGACTTGTATGAGGCGGCCTGCGAGACACTGAATGCGGACGGCATCGTTCAATACGAGATTTCCAACTTCGCGCGGGCGGGATTCGAGTCGCGGCACAACCTGAAGTACTGGACGCGGCAGCCGTATCTGGGGTTCGGCGTGGACGCGCATTCCATGCTCTGCTCGGATGGCGGGGAAGCGGTCAGGTTCTCGACGGCCGACTCGCTGGAGGAATATTGCAGCGGAGGAGACATCGAGCGCGTCGTCGTAACGCGACAGGACGCGCTGGAAGAGTCGTTCTTTCTGGGTTTGCGGTTGACGCGCGGGATCGACCTGGAGTCCGTCAGAGAAGAGTGCGGCAGTCTGGAGGCGGCGGCATGTGTTGTGGATGAGATGGTGGCCGCGGGACTCATGGCGCGGGAGGGAAGGTTTGCCCGACTTACTCCGCGCGGAAGGCTGTTGTCGAACGAGGTGTTCGAGCGGTTTCTGGGGAAGGCCGCCGGGTAAGGGGCTGGCCGTGGTTTTTTTCCGCTCCGCGGCTGACAGGGTTGCGGGGATAACCATGGTTCGCGCGCCTTCGGTGACGCTTTCTGAGATGAGCGGACCTCGGTCTCTCGAGAAACACGAGATACTGACGGGATAAAGATAAAGAGGGGATTGGGCGGGCAGAAAGCCGGGGTATAATCCGGCACGACGCATGTGGGGTGACTATGGGACTCTACTCGCATTACGATGGCGCGCACAATCATCCCGTGAACCGCGCCCTGCACATGATTGCCATCCCGGTGGGATTTTCGTCCTTGATCGTGGTGTGGTACCACTGGATCATAGGCCTGCTGCTGATTCCGTTCGCCTTTTCGCTGGCGTGGCTGGGGCATCTGATCGAGGGGAACAAGCCGGCGTTTCTCACCAATCCGGCCCATGTGTTCGTGGCGCCGGTGTGGATGGTGCGGAGGATTTTTGGCGGCTCCCCGAGGAAATCGGCATAGCATGTGCTGGTACTGACCGGTCGGTTTGCGCATTTTCTTCTCCTTCACCCCTTGTGTTCTAATCGAAGGTTCCCTCGCAACGCGACGTCGCGGCCTGGGGGGCGGCGTCCGCGCCTGAATTGAAATTCATCGCATTCGATAGCGGAGAGAACCTTGGACTTCCAACTCAATGAGGAACAGCTGCAACTGAAGAAGAGCGTGCGCGAGTTCGCCGAACGCGAGATTGCGCCGCAGGTGATGAAGTGGGACGAGGCAGGCGAGTTCCCGCTGGCGACCATCAAGGAACTGGGCAAGCTGGGGCTGATGGGTACGGTTTTTCCTGTGGAGTACGGGGGCGCCGGCATGGGGTACGTGGAGTACGTCACGGCGATCGAGGAGCTTTCGCGGGTGGATGGCTCGGTGGGCATCATCGTGGCCGCGCACACCTCGCTGTGCTCCAATCATATTTTTCTGGC